>OBJC01000007.1_pt1 | contig 54781 bp, 40 predicted proteins | sample 1481521 | NCBI WGS metagenome assembly OBJC01 (sample SAMEA2341961, study PRJEB22496) | metagenome | biome: marine; feature: hydrothermal vent; material: water | place: Pacific Ocean | collected 2011/2012 | reverse complement strand
TTGGCAGCTTGGTCAGCAGGTCCGAGATGGTGGTGTCGGCGGGCCGGCCTTCGCGATGAATCAAGCCCGTGGTTTCGAGCACCCACAGCAACTTCACCAAGTTGCCCGAGGTGTCGGGAAGCTTTCGGAAAACCTCCTCGATAGAGCTGCCGTCGGCGATGGCATCAGGCACTGCGTCAAAAGGACTGTCGACTTGGAAGCCACCAAACAGTGCACCGCAGAGTGGGTCGAGCGCCGCCATACCGGCCTTTGGTGCAGTCACAGTCGGGAAAACCTCATCCATGCTGACATGTTGCTGGACCGCACGCCAAAGTGATGCGAGGGTGTCGGCGTCGGGCCGCAGCGCAGGGTCGATACGGCTTACCTGGGTGGATGGGCGTGGATAAAACGTCCAAGACCCAGATCCCCACATTAAGGGTGATCCAATATTGGTGGCCAGCCTGGCGCGTTTGTGCTTTGCGATTTGTTCTGTGGTCAACGCCCCGCTCATCACGATGGCGTGCTCGAGGTTTTCGCCCTCGCTCAGTTTTTCGCGAAAGTAGTTGACCTGTTTTGCGGGTAAAAGGTTGGCGTTAACCAGGGTGCGTCCAATCTCGTCTTCGGGCAAATCAGAGCGGTACCCGACCGGATTTCCGCCTAAAAAGTATAGTTTTCGGCTCTTTTTTCCAAACTGGATATCCAGAATTCCGGTGTGTTGGCTGCGGTATAGCGCAAAAAGTACGCGAACATATTCCTGCCGTCCATGTTCGCCTGATGCCACAGATTCGACCTTTTTCTTCACCACAGTGTGCCCACCCAACAAGTTCGTATCCGTGCGCGACCCCCGCGCAAGACAACCATACGCCAAGCAGAAAAAGTCAGTGGCCGTCGCGTGCTTGGACCGCCGCCCAGCTTTGTATCAGTCAAGGGTATGTGTCGCATCGGGGGCTAAAATTGGCCCGCGTCAACGGAGCGAATTTGGATGGTTTTTGGGTGAATTGATCTGGCGCAAATTGGCTGCGATTTGCTCCAAGCGCCAGCCTAGGGAACAATCGAGGTACGGAGGTTCCGATTTTGGTCACACAGGGCGATAAATCCCCGGCGACACGCTGGTTGATCATGTGTGGCCTCGCGTGCGGTTCGGTTTCGGCCTGGGTGGCTCAAATTGCCTTGGGGGGCATCGCCCATGTCAGTGACGAGATTGCCTACACCCTTCAGTCCCGGTTGTTTGCTTCAGTGCAGCGGGTGGGGCCATTCGCAGACAACCCGTCGATGTGGTCGATGCCGTTTTGGGATGTCAATGCAGCTATGTTTAGCCCTTTTCCACCTGGCTGGCCTGCACTGTTGGCCCCATTTGAGGCCCTGGGTTTGGCCGCGTGGCTGAATCCGCTCGCCGCCTCACTGTTGCCTTGGGTGGTCTATCGCATCGCCCTGACCGTCGTTGACGGGGCCGTGGCCCGAACAGCGGCCTTGTTGGTGGCATTTTCTCCAGGGGTTTGGTTGCTGGCAGGCAGTAAAATGCCCCATACCTCGGTGTTGTTGGCGCTCGGTGTTTTGATGGTGGTGGCCTTGGAGATGAAAGCATCCAAGTGGCCTTGGTTTTGGGGTGCTCTCGCTGCGCTGTATGTGATTTTGGCACGGCCCTTTGATGCACTCTTACTTGCCGGCCCGCTGTTGGCCCTTGGCCTCGCAGGGGCCAGAGACGCGCGCATGCGTTGGGTGTGGGTTGGGCTACCCGCTGTGGGTGTGGGCTTGGTTGGGTTCGACAATTACCAACTGACTGGTGATGTTTTTCAGTTTCCGATGTCGGCTTGGTTCGACCAGTGGCAAGACCGCATCGGCTGTAATCGCTTGGGTTTCGGTGCGGATGTAGGCTGCGCGCCAACTTTGGGCACCTGGGGCCACTCCCCATTGAAGGCCCTAAAGTTGATGGCCCTCGCTTGGGGTCGTTTTGATGGGTTGTTGCTCGGTGTTCACGGTGGCACGCTCATCGCGGCTTTGGGGGCTTGGCGCTTGGGTGCCCGTGGCGGGTTGATCTGGGTTGCGCTGACGGTGTTTGGGTATGGGTTGTATTGGAGTCCTGGCCTGGCTTATGGTGCACGGTTTTGGCACCCGCTTTACCTGGTTGTTCCCATCGCGATGGCCGCAGTTTTGGTACGCGTCCCAACTTTTTGGCGTCGGTTGAGTGTCATCGGTTTGGCCGTAGTGGGCATCAGTCGGGTGGCCCCAGAACTCAGTGATAAATATTGGTGTGTAGATGGGGGATTGGCTGAGCAAATTAAGGCCGCAGGGATCCAAGAGGGGGTGGTGTTTATGAAGGGTGAGGGCTCTCGTTTCACCGCATGGCCCAAGCTTGGGGTCGATGAATTTGTTTGTGACCCCATGCTCGAGGCGGGGGATGGCTGGCTGCTGGCCAATCCGGCTCAGATACAAGGCGGTCTTCAAATCCGCCACGCATTGCCCGATTTGGAGCAAACCCGCGCGTTTATGGCTGCCCACCATCCGGGTGCCGAGGCGTGGGTGTTGATTCATGATGTGAAGGCGGACATGCGGGCGTTGCGACCGCTCGGTGTGCTGGCCCCCCTTGACAAACAGGTGACTCCGGACACATCTCCCTGAGATAGACTGTCCTGCGGAGGTTGAATGAAGGCTATATTTCGAGTGTCATCTTTGCTCGTGTGCATGGCGTCATGTGGTGGCGAGAAGACAAATGCTGATGTTGTGGACGCCACAGACACCAGCGGCGAAACCGCTGACAATGTCGATTCCGGCAGCGAATTCCACGATAGCGGCCTTGGTTCAAGCCCATCTGATATGCCGGAGCTTATATTGTCTCGGGCCGCCATGCTTGGGCACCTCAACACACTGATGGACATCGCGGTCGCGAATGACGGGCACCGGGGAGCGGGCTCTTCGGGCTACGATGCCTCAGCCGATTATGTGCGGGGTGAACTCGAGGCAGCTGGATACACCGTGGCCGCCCACGAATTCAACATCAGCAAAGACGTTTGGAATTCTGAGGCCGAGGTGTCTGCGGTTGGCCTTGACCCCCTAAGCTATCGTGAAGATTTCCTGATTTTCGGGCATTCGGGCTCGGGGAGCGTCACCGCTGCGCTGTCTGAAGTCAACCTGACGATGCCCCCCGCCGATGGTGTGGGCATCTCGAGTGGCTGCGAGGCCACCGACTTTGTTGGCTTCACAGGCGGGAATATCGCCTTGATTCAGCGTGGGGGTTGTTCCTTCCAGGTCAAGGTGAGCCATGCCGTCAGCGCGGGGGCTTCAGCGGTGTTGATTTTCAATCAAGGTCGCCCGGGTCAGACGGCACTGTTTGGCGGCGCACTCGATGCAGACACTGATAATATCGTGCCTGTTTATGCGCTATCCTACGCAGTCGCTGAGGCATTGATCGCCTTGCCGCCAGCGACCCTGGTGAGTGTGGTTGCGGATTTTGGGCGTGTAGAACTGCCCACTCAAAACATTGTCGTAGAGACGGGTGGTGATGACGCTCGGGTGGTGGTGGTCGGTGCGCACCTCGACTCTGTAGACGCTGGCCCTGGAATTAACGACAACGGGTCTGGTGTGGCCTTGGTCCTCGAGATGGCCATTCAAATCGCAGCCGAAAATGTGGAGACCGACAACCAGCTTCGCTTTGTGTTTTGGGGCGGTGAAGAACTCGGGCTGCTTGGGTCTATGGACTATGTGTTTTCGATGGATGACGCCGACCGGGCGCGAATTTTAGCCAACCTCAACTTTGATATGGTCGCTTCGCCCAACCCCGTCCGCATGGCCTATGATGCCGATGGCAGCATGGGTGGAGAGTCGGGGCCCCCGGGTTCGGTTGAAATTGAGCAGATTTTCGGTGCTTGGTTTGCAGCCGAAGGACTCGCTCTTCAGGAGACCCCCTTTGATGGTCGATCCGACTACGGGCCATTCATTTGGACTGGAATCCCTGCTGGGGGTTTATTTAGTGGTGCTGAGCAGATAAAAACCGCGGACGAAGCTGATATTTTCGGCGGGATTGCTGGTGAGTCTTGCGATGAATGCTACCATCAAAGCTGTGACACCATCGATAACATAGACCTCGATGTCCTCGGCGTTTTCGCTGCGGCGGCTTCCGATGCCGTCCTGCGTCTTGGCATGCTTTCAGGTCCCCTCGCAGTTCAAGGGCCCCCCGCGCCTCAGAGCGCCACGCCGTCCAGTGTCCCTAAAGCACCCATACAACCGGATTGGCTGCCTTCTGCTTGCGCATCCCACGAACGGATTTGGTTGCGCTGATGTGGCCACTCCTCATCACAACCCTGGGTCCAGCATTTGGGCAAGATTTGGTCAACGCCAAGCTGGAAAGCGGCTTCGATTTTACGGTCGCCTTGGGTGCCGATTTCGGCGGCCGGCGGTTTAGCGCTTGTACCGGGTCTTTGATAACGCCTGAAATCATTCTGACCGCCGCCCATTGTAGCGCGGACTTGTCGATGGATGTGGTGGTCGCTGTGGGTCAGGCCTTTTTTGGGCCGAACCTCGTTGATGCCAGATTGGTCGGCTTTTCGGATGGTTGGATTCATCCTGAATATGTGCCTTTGTCCAACGGTCCACTCGGTACCTTAGGGCGAAATGATGTGGGCATATTGGTCTTGGAGGAGCCGGTCTATTTTGTTGAGCCGGTGTGGATTGCCACAGACAAAATTGATGCGCTCGCAGTGGATGCAGTGCTCACATCCGTCGGCTTCGGTATCTCTGATTCTGATGGGAGCGGCTCTGGAATTAAGCGTTCGGCGGTGTTGACCATCGACGAGGTCGACACGACTTTTATCTACTCCAGTTCATCCACCAATACTGACGGCGCAAATGTGTGCAGTGGCGATAGCGGCGGGCCTCAGCTTTATCATGATGGACAAGCCTGGGTTCAATGGGCGGTCCATTCTTGGGCAGACCAAAACTGTGAGTCCCAATCGGGATCTACCCGGGTAGACACGGTGTCCGAGTGGATTTTGGAGCAGGTTGAGTGGGTCCACGGCAGCCGGGACCGTTGTGAGGTTTGGGGCTTATATGGCGATGGGGTTTGCGACGACGACTGCGACAGAGAGGACGCCGATTGTGTCGTGACGGCCGCCCCGGAATACCACCCCCCGGAACCGCCAAAAGAAAAGGTATCTGGCTGTTCGAGTGCACCGGTCGGAGGGAGCCTTTCGGGTTTGGCGCTGTTGGGCATGATGTGGCGTATACGAAGGCGTCGCGGTGAGCCCTCCAGTCCGCGGAGAATCGGCTAAGCTGCATTCCATGTTTGGTGCCCACTGGTTTTCTGCCCTCTTGATAATCGCCGGTTGTGCCGACAAGCGCTCACCGTGTGCGAGCGGCTACAGCTTTGATGCGGATGGGGTCTGCGTGGCGGCTGTGGGATTGCGGGGGCTCATGTCGGTCAGCATTGGTCCTGATGGCGCCGGCACATCGGACGAAATCATCGGGACGGTCGTGGTAGACGGGGTTGAGGTGGTTGTTGCTGATGGCGAAGACATCGTGACACTTCGCTGGTTTGTTGATGGTGAGACAATCAGCGGCACTGACGGCGCAGCCTTGCCAGCATCCAACTTCGAAAAGGGCGACGCGGTGTCTCTATTTGTAGAGCCAATCGCTGATGGTGATGGCGTGTGGTCGAACACGCTCACCATTCAAAACACCCCGCCACTTGCGCCAAATGTGAGCATTTTTCCGGCCCACCCCTTCGCCAATATCGATGATTTGGGGTGTGTGGTCGATGATGTTGAGGACATTGATGGCGACGAGACCACCCTCAAAGTTGAGTGGACACGGGACGGCTCAGCTTGGGAGGCCATACCACCGCCCATGGATGATGGGGGTGGCGCCACACCTCCCGATACCGGCACCACACCGCCCGAGCCCCCACCCAATGTCGCTCAGGTGCCAGCCTCGGCCTTGTCTGCTGGCGAGAGGTGGACTTGTCATGTCTCGGCTTTCGATGGCGAAGAATACTCCGTGACGGCCACAGCCTCTGTACTTATTCAGGGCGGCTTCACCGGGTGGTCGTCGTCGACCTTTGAGTTGGCAGATTCGGATTATATTTTCATTGGTGAGTATCTAGACGATGCCGCAGGCGCGAGTTTGACGATGGTCGGCGATGTCGACGCAGATGGTTTGGGCGATTTCTTAGTCCCGGCCTACTTTAATGACGAGGGTGCTGAAGATGGTGGAAAGGTGTACCTGGTGCGCGGTGCAGATATCGCGGCTGGGCCGGGCACTTACGCGCTTGGGGATATGCCGATCGCATTCACGGGGCAGACCGATACAGAAGAGGCCGGGCATGCCGCCGGGCCCGCCGGAGATGTTGATGGCGATGGGCTCGATGATTTTTTGATCTGTGGCTACCGCAACGACAACCCCGTGACCGATGTGGGGCGTGTGTACTTGTTTTTGGGTGCGAGTTTGGGCACCCCAGGCGTGCGATCTACGGCAGGTGCAGACATTAGCTTTATCGGTGAGGCCGAAAACAACCGATTGGGGCATTCCGTGGGAAGTGCGGGCGATATGGATGGCGATGGCTTGCCCGAACTGTTGATGGGCGCATATGGTCACGCAGCGATGGGGTTCGATTCTGGAAAAACATATATAATACCAGGTTCAAGCTTGGTTATTGGCGAAGATGTGGAGGTCGGTCAGGACCAGTATATGTATCTCGGCGAGGCTGAAGAAGACGCATCGGGCCACGCGCTTCGGGCCGCAGAGGACGTAGACGGAGATGGGCTAAACGACATTGTGGTCGGCGCGCGTCGCAACAACACCGGTGCCTCGGAAGGGGGAAAAGCCTACGTTATTTTGGGCGCCAGTTTGGGTTCTGTTGGGCAGCTAAAGTCCTTGGCTGACGCCGATTTTGCCTACTTTGGCGAAGAGGAACGGGGCTGGCTTGGCTATCAAGCTTCAGGTGCGGGTGATGTCGATGGAGACGGCCTCGCAGACATCATGTTTGGTGCCCACACATCTGATTATGAGCGCGGCCGGGTTTATCTAATTTTCGGTTCCAGCCTTGGGGTATCACTCCAATCTGCGGTGGAGGCGGATGTGATGTTTCAGGGCAATATGTGGGCCGACCAGGCCGGAAGGACCATTGCGCCAGCCGGTGATGTTGACGGCGATGGCAGGGGCGATGTGTTGATTGGTGCCCGAAATGCTGGCGACCGAATTGGACGAGCGTACTTGGTTTTTGGCGCATCGATAGCCCGTGGCGTGTTTCCCCTGAGTGAGGCAGATGTCCGATTCATGGGCGAGGAGCGCTTGGATGAGGCCGGCTACACGGTGAGCTCCGCTGGTGATGTCAATGGTGATGGTCTCGACGATGTATTGATTGGGGCATGGCAGGGCAATTTCGATGGTGACTCGGCTGGGCCTGGCCGTGCATACCTCAACCTGGCGCCTTCCGAATGATGGGTTTTTGGCCGATGGTCATGGCAGGCTTTGGTCTTGGCTGTGCGACCAAGAGTGGAGATTGCGCCGAGGGTTTTAAGCGGGCCGAAGGTGATTTTTGTGCCCCGTCCACCCAAGGAGATTCGGGTCGTGCCGCCAACCGTCCGCCATCGGCCCCAGCTTTGGCCACTCAACCGCGCCATCCGCGGGCTCAAGCGGCCGACCTAAAGTGCACGGTGGCGACCCCGTCCACCGATCTCGATGATGATTCCGTGAGCTATGCCTTTGTATGGACGGGCGATGGCGGTGATGTGGTCAACGGCGACACCGTAGCAGGCGATTCGCTTGATGCTGGGGCCATCTGGACCTGCTCTGCGACCCCATATGACGGTATTGCGTTCGGCCCAGAGGGGCAGGTCACGGTCACCATCGGCCAGCCCCCGGCAGTATGGGACACCCGCGATCAATCCTTGGCCACCTCCGATTATTTGTTCACTGGCGAGGGTGGAAACGATGGTGCGGGTGGCTATGTTTCCAGTGCCGGCGATGTCGATGGCGACGGAAAAGACGACATCCTGATCGGTGCATACTGGAACGACGAAGGTGGCCGAAACGCTGGAAAAGCCTATTTGGTTTTGGGTAAAAGCATGGGGGCTACGCGGCATATTCCCCTCGCAGAGGCCGATTGGCACTTGGTGGGCGAGGCCGGTGTGGCCACCGATGGCACCGAGCCAGACTGTGGGCCTGATGATGGTGGAGCAAACGATGACCCATCGTTATGCGGTGGCGATTGGACTGCACACTCAGCCAACGGTGCTGGCGATGTAGACGGTGACGGTTTGGACGACTTGGTCATCTGTGGGTATCGCTCAGACGATGTTGCATACGATGCTGGAAAGGCCTTTTTGGTCACGGCATCTCAACTCGGCGCCGGCGGTGGGCGGCTCGACCTCGAAAATGCCGCTGTACAGTTTTTGGGAGAGAATGCCCTGGACCGAATGAGCCACTCGATCACTGCAGCGGGTGATGTCGATGGCGACGGTTTGGCCGACGTCATGATGGGTGCTTATGGCGCTGACGAAGGTGGATTAGATGCAGGTAAGGCCTATGTCGTGCTTGGCGCGTCGCTTGTGGGGGCGCACCGCTTTGATGTGGGTATGTCAGATTATGCTTTTGTAGGGGAGAATGCCGGAGATCAGGCGGGGTACATCACAGCGCCTGGCGGTGACCTGGATGGCGACGGGCTCGGAGATTTCTTTATCGCCTCTTTAAGAAACAAAGATGGCGGCGAGGGCCTCGCACCCTCTGGTGAAGATGGGGCCGGAAAAGTCTATGTCGTGATGGCCGCAGAGCTTCCCCCAAGGGGCGGCGTCATGAGCCTGGCTGATGTGGAGCGCTCTTGGGTGGGTGAGCTTGGTGGAGATGCTGTTGGCTATGGCACCCATGGTTTGGGCGATGTCGATGGAGATGGCATCGGTGATCTGATGACAGGCGCTTTTGGCAATGACGATGGCGGTGAAAATGCTGGCAAGGTCTATGTGATCACCGCGAACTCCATGAGCGATCCTGGGATGCGTAATTTGGCCGATGCAGATTACGCGTTTGTGGGTGAAGGCCCAGGGGAGTGGGCGGGTTTTGGTGCCTCACCAGCCGGTGATGTAGACGCTGATGGGCGGGCCGACATTTTGGTGGGCGCTTTTCGCTATAGCTTACCAAGCGAGCACAAAATCGATGTTGGTAAGGCCTACCTTATTCGGATGGGCGAACTCGAAGGCCCTGGTACCTACAGCCTTTCCGATGCCCATGCGAGCTGGGTCGGAGAACATGAGGGCGATGTGGCTGGATACAAGGTGAGCATGGCCGGAGACGTTAACGGTGACGGCTTGGTCGATATTATGATTGGTGGCTGGCAGGGGGACCAGCCTGAGGCCCCAGGGCAGGTTTGGTTACTGCTCAACCCCTAGCCACAAACGCCTCCAACAGCAGTGCCGGTCGCGCGCCTTCGTGATTGAGGAGCCAGCGTTTTCGGTCCAGGCCACATGAAAATCCACCCAATCCACCATCCGCAGCGATCACCCGATGACATGGAATAATTAAGGGAATGGGGTTCGCTCGGTTGGCGCCGGCGACGGCCCGAAAGCTTTGCTTGTGACCGATCCGCTCTGAGATGTCTTTATAGGCACAAGTTAGGCTGACCTTTATGGCCAAAAGTTCCTTCCAAACCTTGTTTTGGAACGGTGTCCCGTGGGCGTTTACCGAGATGCCCTCCAGGGCGTCGAGTTGGCCATCAAAGTAGGCGCTGAGTCGGTCGGTGACCCCAGCTATGCTGGTCACCCGTACTTCGGTCCATGGCCCCATATGTCTTCGCAAGTGAGCGTGGGTTCTGTGAAAGCTTTCGTGCCAGCCGGTGCCGACAACACCAGCGTCGCTGTGCAACACGATAAACTGTCCCAATGGCGAGGTGATCTCACATCGCCTGAGTTCAGGGTGTGGCTTCACAAAACCACTTTAATTTCTTGCCCGACCTGGGCGCCTATTTCGTTAAAGTCCAGCTTGTAGGCGAGCATCTCGACACCACGGCCTACCGCTTCTTTCAGGGATAGGGTGTAGCTTGGGTCGATCTCTGTGGCTGGCCGCATGGTGCTAGCGTCGGAACGCGACACCAAAAAAAACACCACCGCCCTGTGGCCTTGGTCGACCATATTTGCAAGCTCCTCCATGTGTTTTGATGCGCGTTTTGAGACCGAGTCGGGGAAGGCCACCACCCCAGCCTCCGCGGCCATGGTGACGCTTTTGACTTCTACATAGCAGTCGCGCCTACCCTCTTGAGTCAACAGGTGGTCTATGCGGCTCGCGTCTCCGTATTTCACCTCTGAACGGATGGGGCCGTATCCGTTGAGTTCTGAAATTTTCCCGTCCCGAATCGCGGTGGCCACCAGCTTGTTTGGCCGCGCGGTGTTCACCATGATGTACACCCCGTCGGCATCCACAATCTCGAGGGTCCATTTGAGCTTTCGTTTGGGATTGTTGGCCGGACTCAACCACACGCCCCAGCCCGGATTGGCGCAGGTCTTCATGGACCCTGGATTGGCGCAGTGTGCGACCACAACGGTGCCGTCATCCAGTCGAACGTCCGCCAAAAACCGCTTGTAACGTTTGAGCAATACACCGTGAATCAATGGTGGGTCGAAGGTCATCACAGGGTTTCACCAGTTTTGGGTTGCCCAGCAAGCCAAGAGGGCATTGACTTCGTTATTGTGGGGTATGACTGAGCCACTGCCGCAATTCGATTTCCAGGGTGCCCAATTTAATCTCGACCATGAAGGTGATAGAGCGATCATTGGATTTTTGTTGTCTCAAGCCCTGTACGGCGAGGCCACCGGGGTGTTTTGTGGAAAGTCCCTGTACAGCGCGCACAGCCTGGAAGCTGCAAAGTTTTATGTGCGCCAGGCGCGTCAGGAGCTGAACCACCTGGAGTTATTTGCCGATATTTTTCGCAAACTTGAAATGACGCCCGACCCGCCCCACTGGACCATCAAGCTGATGGCAAGTCACAATAATTATTATCCACTCAAAGTGTTGATGGAGCATGCAGTGGGCGAGGGGATGGTGCTGGATATTTTTCGGGATGTGCTGCTTCAGACTTTGCCTGAGGGGGACCCTCGGGTTTCAGAGGTCAAGAAGAGGCTCACGGTGGTCTGCCGAGAGGAGGAGGAACACGTGGCCTGGGGAGAAAAAGAGACGATTCGATTGTTGGCTGAAAAGCCATGGCTCAAGACGCCATTTTACGGTTTGGTGGCGCTGCAGCTGATGGTGGCGCCGATAATTACGCGCGCTTTTTCTCGCCACTTTAAGGGCCACCCCGTCTTGTCCCATATGCCACGATTTGTCGCCCATGTGCGGGCTAGAGTGCAGGAACAAGGGAGGCGATTGGGCTTTTACCCTCAAAACACCCCAAGCTTTTTTTACCGGTCATGGTCTATTTGTTTTGGCCTAGGTTTGTATGTCCTAAGCCAGTTTTCGAGAAGTAGGTCCAGACTCGACAAGGTCTATTTAAAGGAGCTAGGCTTCAAATCTTGAAAATAATTGGCTTCAGGGGTGTGCAGCGTTCCAACTTGTGCCTAAGCTTTATTCATGCCTGAACGTGAAATTAGACAGCTTGGTTCTCCCCGCCCAAATACTGGGAAAACCGAGACATTGAACGACGGCGGTCGCGGTGGCATGGGTAACAGTGCCACTCAAGCGCTGTTGGTCGAAGGCGCATTGGGTCGGGTGTTCAATCGCATCTCTGGTGTGTCCGAGAGCAACACCGCCTCAGAAGGTGTCTCATTCAATGCATCAGACTTGAAGCGCTATCTCGAGGAGCAACTGACATTCGCAGAGGGTGAGTGGTTTCGAGGCACCAAGATCGACGGTGTGGCCGAAAAAATCATGGAGAATCTCGATTCTGAAAGCAGCGGTGATGTGACCTGGTTGGAGTTTCAGGTCATGATCGAGGAGATGCGCAGCCATTTGGTTGGCGATGTGTCAGCAGGGGCAAGCAGCAGTGAAATTCAAGCGCGGGCCCGCGAGGTTTTCGCCTCCATCAACGGAGGGGGCGAGTCGGTTGGTTTTGGCGATATAGAGGCCTGTATCGATAAAAAGCTGCCTGCAGAGACCGACCATAAAGGGCTCATTGCCCAACTGGGTGCGCTGATGGTGCTCGACATCGTCGATCTAGACCAGACGGATATGCCCGTACGGGAGCGAGACATCTCCGAGCGGGAATGGATGACCGCCGCAAAAGATTTTAGCCGCTAGCCAAAATTCGCTTACAGTTTGGTGCGCTTGCGAATCGCCGCGACCACCTCGGTCAAGCGTTTCTCCGCTGCTTCAGCATTCTTGCCGACCACCTCGACATAGAGCTTGATTTTGGGTTCGGTCCCGCTCGGCCTCGCCAGCACTCGACTGCCATCAGCCAGGATAAATTCCAAGACATTGCTGGGCGGGAGCGGCACAGACTCTGAAGCCCCGGTTTTACAGTCCATCCTTATCCGGGACTGGATGTCGCGGAGCTGTACAAGCTCACTCCCAGCCAATTCTGTGGGTGGGTCTTGGCGGAGCGACCGCATGGCCCCCTCAATCGCTCGCGCACCCGCATTACCGGTCATTTTAATCGCTACTTGTTGGCTTCGGTGCGCGCCGTAGCGCCGGTCGATACGGTCGAGTGCGTGCCATAAATTTTGGCCGCTTTCTTTGAGCTTAGAGGCCAGGTCGAGCAAAATCAAGGTGGCCGAGATGCCGTCTTTGTCTCGGACGACTTCACCGATGCTGTACCCAAGTGCCTCCTCGAAGCCCATGACAAAAGGCCCATCGTGAGCGAGAGCCAAATTGGCCAGCCACTTGAATCCAGTCAGTGTTTCCCCACAGATGGCACCGTGGTCCTTTGCGATTTTGGCCAAAAGCATCGTAGAAACGATGGTGGTGGCGACCATCCGTCCGGGGGTTGCGGGGCCGTGGCTGAGCAGTTCGTCGGCGAGTAAAATGCCCACTTGGTTCCCCGTGAGGCGAGTCCAACGGCCTTCTTTGTCTTGAAGTGCCACGGCGAGGCGGTCGGCATCTGGATCGTTTGCCACGATAAGGTCCGCACCGACTTTGGTGGCCTCGATGATGGCCAAATCGAGTGCGCCCTCCTCTTCAGGATTTGGGAAGTCCACGGTCGGAAAATCACCATCGGGTTCGCATTGTGCGGCCACAGGGTGGACGTCTGTGTGGCCAGCGGCGGTCAGTACCTGTTTGAGTGGCGCCCAACCAACGCCGTGCATGGCGGTGTATACAGCACGAATACCTGTGGACGGTCTGACCCGTAAGGCCATCACTTGATCCAGATAATCGGACCAAACCGCATCGGGGATGGCGCTGGGTGAGGCGTCGAGTGGTGAAGGGCAGCCGTCTACCCGATCGATGGCGGCTGCGATCCCGATGTCGTGGGGGGGGATAATCTGTGCCCCGTTTTTCCAGTAAACCTTGTAGCCGTTGTCTTGTGGCGGATTGTGGCTGGCGGTCACCATGATGCCTGCGACTGCACCCAAAAAAGGGACAGCGTGGGCAAGTTGAGGGGTCGAGCAGACCGTGTCGAAGGCATAAACCTTAAAGCCCAGGCGCATCAAAATACCGGCAGAGTCTTTTGCAAAGTCCGCCGACCCGTGACGTCCATCAAAGCCGATGACCACGCACATATCGTCAAGGGTGGGATGTGTGTCTCGAAGGTACAGGCCCAGGCCCGCTGCAACCCGTCGGACGAGTGCTCTGTTCATACGGTTTGGGCCACAGCCCATCTCACCCCGCATGCCGGCGGTGCCGAACTGTAGCCGCGTCCCGAAGTGCTCGGACAGCATGTTGGGGTCTCCTGCCGCGATGAGGGCAGCGCCCTCGGCTTTTGTTTTTGGGTCGGGGTCGCAGTCAACCCAAGCTTGAGCGGTGGCCATAATATCAGTCATGGGCCGCACTTAACCTGAGGACCACTGGGCATCAGTAGTCGACGGTGTAAAGCCCTGACGAAAAGATGTACGCCCCAGCCACCGCGCTGCCCGAGTGGGTGGTGTCGCTCTTAAAACCGCCCAAGATGGATGAATATTCGCCGTCAGCATCATTGTCATAGCCGGACAAGACCGCAGCATGCTGAGCGCCTGTTCGGTTGGTCCAGCCAGCCACGATGCCGCTGTTACTCCCGTTGGTGACGTTCTCTTTTCCGGCCAAGATGGCACTCGAGCGGCCTGCAGCGAGGTTCACTTGGCCGCCGATGACGACCGATGCCTGGCCAGTGGCCTCGTTTCCATCCCCGCTGACCACAGCCGAGTATGGGCCCGTGGTGTCATTGGCGTTTCCGGCCACCACGGTGCTGAATATTCCACTTGCGACATTGGAGATTCCGCTGATGACCACAGCAGACTGGGCCTCGGTCTCATTTGTTGTGCCGGCGATGACGACTGAGTTGATGGCCGAAGCGATATTGTTTTGGCCGGCGATAACCACGGCACGGTTTCCGCTGACCAGATTTTCGGTACCACCCAAAATCGAGGCATATTCGCCGAGTTGGACATTGTTGAATCCGGCGATGATGCCGGAAAAGGCTGAATATGAATTGGCCATTCCAAGGATCAAGTTGTGTGAGCCGGTGCGGACCGAGTCCACGTCGATTTCGTTGTAGCCGATGATCAGGTTGCCCTTGCCGTCGGTGGTGCCGTCGGTGGACCCGGAGCTGTTTCGGACCACCAAGTTGGTGTCTTCAAATACGATGTCTCCTGTGGGTGACACGGTGACGTAGTTTAAGAATGTGTCGGCCACATCGCGGCTGGTGTTCAGGTCGTCGATGGACTCCCACAAGGTGAGATCCTCGGTGCTTAGACTGGCGACATCGCCTTGGAGTGAGCTGATATCCGAACCGTGGGCACTAATGCTGGCCCCATTTTCGGTCATGGCCGTGGCATTTTCGCTCACTCGCGCGTCGACGTCTTCAGCCGATGTTTCCAAGCTTGCGATGGACGCAGTGTTGGTGGCGATCTCCGCGCCCACATCTGAGCCCAGGGCTGAGGTGAAAGACTCGAGGCCGTCCACAGCGTCGCTCAGGGCATCGAAGGGGGTGACGCCGTAGGGGGCGATGGCTGTGTTTGCGCTGCCGCCAAGCGTTGTGGCGTGAGCGGCTGAGGCGGAGTTGGCATAGCCGCCGATGACCACTGCATGCTCGCCGGAGGCGGTGTTGGTATGACCGCCCATGATGGTGCTATTGATGGCGGTGGCCTCGTGGTATGCGCCGCCAAGGACGGCGGCCCATCCACCCGATACTGTCGAGAACTGTCCGCCGATGGCTGCGGCCCCGGTCTGAGTGACCTGGTTGGCTGTACCGCCGATGGCGACTCCGCCATCTCCAGAGACGGTGTTGTCACTGCCCCCAATGGCCACTCCGTTTGTGCCGTTGATGGCGTTGTTTTCACCGCTCACAAGGCCGGCAGTGCCGGCGTAGGCGTGGTGATCGCCCACAACAATATTGTGCGATCCAGACCGGTCCTCGGCGTATGAATCAGAGCCATCATATCCTAGGATGAGGTTTCCTTTTTCGTTGCTGAGGTGTGTATCGTCGGTCCCGTTTACGATGCGGATATTGGTGCCAGTAAACACAACATCGCCATCGGTGTCGACGCTCACGAAGGCCAAAAGCGCATCGGCCTGAACCTGGTGGGCCTCTAAGTTGTCGATGTTGGCCGCTGCGGTGTCGAGCCGTCCTGCGCCGTCCGCGATGGCCGCTGTCGCAAGCCCTAAGCTGAGGTCCATTGCATCGGTGCTGGTCTCGAGTGTACCGATCCTGGCGCCATGGTCGGTCTCACTGGCCTCCAAGTCTCTGATGCGGCCACCGAGGGCAGGTAGGCCGCTTGAGTCGTCGTCGATGGCGCTGGTGAGGTCATCGTGCGCGGAGCTCAGGTTGATGATGTCGGCGATTATTGAGGCATCCGCCCCTTCAAAGTCGTCGCGGACGTTCTCAAGGTCGGTGACCAGATCCGCACGGTCTGCTGCTGCGCTGGAAAGCCCGATTGTTTGAGTCGCATCGCTGGCCTCAAGGGTGGCCATACCGCTGTCGAACCCATCGGCCCGGACATCAGCGTCGTCCGCCCGAACCAAGAGTGCCTCGCTTTGGGTGCTGACAGTCTCCAAGTGGTCGATGGTGGAGTCCAGCCGCCCTTGTTCAGCGGTGACTGTGGCGAGCAGTTCGCTCACCGCCCCCATCCCAAACTCTTCTGTGACGGTGATGGCGTAGCCTCCAGATACGGAGGATGACAAGCCGATGGCCGAGTTAAGCGCGCCGCCGAGTACCGATGAATATTCTCCGCTGGCGGTATTTTCTCGCCCTGGGCCAGCGGTAGAAAAGTCTCCGGAGGCTGTGTTGGAATAGCCACCAATGGCGGTAGCATAGGTGCCGGTCACGGTGTTGTGCGCCCCGCCAAGTGCTGTCGCTAAGTTTGCGGCGATGTCGGTCGTGTAGCCGCCGATGATCACCGAGGCGTCGCCGCTTAGCAAGTTTAGCTCCCCACCGATAATGGCGGAGCCATGGCCGGCCAAGCTGTGGTCATCGCCAACGATGAGGCTTGCTGTTGATGTAAAGGTGTTGTTGTCGCCCACAATGATGTTGTGGGAGCCGGTCCGCTCTTCGTCGGTATAGGCGTTGTAGCCCATGATGAGGTTGCCTTTTCCGTTGGTCGATTGGGTGCTTCCACTGCCATTGGTCACCACAAGGTTGGTGTCCGAAAACACCACATCGCCCCGGCTGTCGATTTGGACGAAGGCCATCAGCTCATCGCCGCGGCTGACCCGGACTTCGAAGTCGTCAAGATGGAGGCCCTGAGCCTCGACGGTGGTGTTGAGGGCGTTCAATCCGGTGGATGCATCCCCAACATCGACTTGTAACACGTTGATATTGCTCGTGTTTGTCTCCATTTCGGCGCTGACATCATCCAGGGTCACGCGAAGTTCGGTGTCCATCTCCTCGAGTTCATTGATGGCTAGGTCTTGCACAGAATTGCTCGCCTCTAGTGCCTCCTCCATGAGGCCCATGCTGGCCGTCAGGTCTTCAACGACGCTGTCTAATTCGTCGACCATCGCGACCGAAAATGCTTCGTCAACGTCCAAGAAGTGCCCGCCGGCGACGGTGGCTGAGTCGCCCTCGATCGTGTTCATCGAGCCGCCAGCGACCGTTGAATAGTCGCCAGTCACCGTGTTGCTTTGTCCACCGGCTGCCGTAGAAAACAAGCCGCCGGTGATGTTGTCCTGTCCGCCGATGGTGGCGCTGTTTGCACCGTTTGCCGTGTTGGATTTACCGCCAACCGCGATGGCATATTGTCCAGAGACATGGTTATATTGTCCCCCCAAAGCAGACGCGTACTCACCCTCTATCCGAGAGCCAATACCCCCAATGGCGGCGTTAAAATTCGCCTTGATTTGGTGGTCAATTCCGGCGGCTACCCCCGAGTGGCCCGTGTAGGTGTGGCCATCGCCAATAATCAAGTTGTGTGAGCCAGAGCGGTCTAGGGTGCCAGTGGTGAGGTTGTAGCCGATGACCAGGTTACCTTTTCCATTGAGCACGCCGGTAGCGCTGGCCCCGTTTTGGATGAAGACATTCGTGTCTCGGAAGATGACGTCGCCGTCGGCGTTGACCACGACCTTTTCTGCGAGGGCTGCTGTCGATGCGATGGTCGCCGCGGTATCCCCAAAGTTTGACTCCAGCGATTCAACGCGCGTGGCAAGCTCGCCCAAGGCCCCAGTCCCGGCAGAGATGGCTGTGCTGACCCATTCTTCGCTGACCAAGTCCGCGCTCTCTAAGGTCTCGAGGCGGCTTTGGTTTTGTGTGATTATTGTCCACAGCGCAGACACATCGTCTTCCCAGCCCACGGTCGCGGGTCTGTTGTCTTCGACATTTCCGTGGGTTGTTTCAATCTGTTTTCGCAGCTTTTCTAGGTCGACCCTGAGGGCCCGAAGCTCGGTTTCGTTTTGGCCAGATACGGTGTCTGAGCAGCCCAAAGAAGCCAAGAAAAACATGCTTAGGCTGGTGCTAATGATTTGATTTGATTTCATTTTATCCCTCGTTTGTACACCTGGATTTGCCATCACAGGTGCGCCAATCGAATCAAGCGGACCAAGTGGCCATTACCGTGTTTGGTCGACGGAATTCATCCGGCTTCCACTCAACGGTCAGCGGGATACAGAATTGAGGTGATTTTAAGGGCTTAAAAAATGACGACGGTGAAGGCGTCGCCACCCTCGTCGGGGCCACCAGTGCGCCATTTTTTTCCGTAGCGATTTCCAGGAAGCCACTGGCGGAGGGCAGACTTGAGCGCACCGGTTCCGTGGCCGTGCAACAAGTAGCCGCAACCATGCTCGGTCAGGGTGAGGCCGTCTAAAAAGTCCTCCACCGCGACGATGGCCTCTTCTACCCGCATGCCGCGCAGGTCGAGGGTGTTTGCAGCGGTCCGCACGCCATCGGGGCCACGAGATGCTGTGCCGGACAAGATTTTTGGCGCGGTGGGGCGTGGATTACCCGGTGCATGTTTGAGCGTCGAGCGTGGCACCCGCAGACGTTTTCCGCGTACGTCCAGCTCGATCTGGTCTGCTTTGACCTGTACCACAACACCGTGTACGCCCAGGTTCAGCAGTTTTACCCGGTCACCAGGCTGAAGAAAGCGGTCATCGGGTTTTGGGGGCTGGGGTGTTTGAGGTGCCGCGGCCGTCCGGTGGTCTTTGACTGTGTCGAGCAACTGAGCGGCTGTTCTCATATTCGGCGCCCCTTGGAGGGACTTCATCTCGGCCTTGATATTCTGCTCGACCGTCAAGAGACGCGCTCGGAAACCCGCTCGGTCACGGGCGTCATCTCGGTCTCGCCGGGCATTCAAATGGGCCTCCCGGTCGGTCAACCGCGCAAGTTCAAAGCTGGCCTTACGCCGTTGTTCTTCGAGTGAGGCGCGGGCGGTGCGTAAATGCTCCCGTTCATTCTCAACCTTGGTCAGCAGCTCATCCATTCTGCGCGCTTCGGTATCTAGAAGGTTTCGGGCGCGCTCGATAACCGAGTTGGGTAGGCCCATATATCGTGCGATGGCCAATGCGTGAGAACGCCCAACGCGACCGGATTCCATACGAAAAGTGGGGCTTCCGTCTGCGAAAACAGCTCCCATTAAGGCCATCTGAGGGTGTGCGGCCGCCAACTCTTTGATCGCGGTGTAGTGGGTGGTGACGACGGTACGTGCGCCCGCCGAGACGATGTGTTCGATGACTGCTGCTGCAAGCGCCGCACCTTGGGCTGGGTCTGTACCGATGCCGATCTCGTCCAGCAGAATTAATGCACCGGGGGCAGCGGTGTCGATGGCGGATTTGAGTCCAACGAGATGGGATGAGAAGGTCGAGAGGTCCTCGGACACATCTTGGAGGTCGCCGACCACAGCGATGACGGGAGAGAACCAGTCCACTCGGGAGCCTGGCTTAGCGGGGATGGGCAGTCCTGACCGCACCATGCAGGCCAATAAGCCGACGGTCTTGAGGGTGATGGTTTTTCCGCCAGCGTTTGGGCCGGTCAACACCAGCCCGCTGTTGGCGTCATTGATGATGATGGTGTTTGGGACCACATCGAGACCGCGAAGGGCCAAGACAGGGTGGCGGGCATCGATGAGATGAAGCTCAGCCGCGGCACCAATCGTTGGGATGGCGGCGTCGAGGCTTATACCCAGTTGAGCGCGGGCGTTGGCCAGGTCCAGATCGGTGGTGGCGCTAAGGCTGGCGGTGATGGCTTGATGTGAGTCGCCCACCATCGCCGAGAGTTCTGCCAAAATTCGGGCCACTGTTCGCCGGAGTTCGGCTTCGAGCTGTTTGAGTTCATTTTGCTGCTCGATAACGATCGTTGGTTCAACGAAAGCCGTTTCACCGGACTGGGATGTGTCGTGTACGATACCCAGTCTTTTTCTGGCCTCAACTCGGACCGGGATGACCAGGCGGCCGCCGCGGTCGGTGATGTATTTGTCGTGGAAGGCATCATTCATGGCCGGGTCGCTCAACAGCGCGTTGAGGCGTTCACGGACCGTGGCTCTGAGTTGGACCATGCGCATTCGGATGCGTTTGAGCTCGGGATAATGACTGTCGGCCAGTTCACCCTGGCGGTCAAAACTATCCTCGAGGTTTCTGAGCAAAAAGATATCAATATCAATCGGCTCGGCGAGTGCCACCAACAGGGGAATCGCTTCTGGCCTCCCCCGGATCCATCGGGCGAGTTGATCCATCGCGGCCAAAGCTGCAGCGATGTCGATCAGGTCCTCGGCTTCGAGGGCTTCACCCTTTGACGCGCGGTGCGCGAGTGCTTCGATATCGTGGATGGCCGATATGGGCGGCTGGTCTCCCATATCATTGAGCGACCACAATTCATCGACCTCAGCGAGCCACCTCAGGGCGATGGCTGGAGCCTTCGCGAAGGTATCTGTCATCGCCGTTTCGGCCCCACGCCGGCTTTGACATCGGCTGGCGAAAGCCTCTCGGATGACGGGCCAATCGAGTGCCTCTAGGGTGTGCGCCAGGTTGGCAGAGGCGATGCTCATAGGGCCCGAACAATCCGAAAGCCAATCAGTTCGCCGGTGGTGCCAGGTGGACGGTGCCCGCGGGCTGCACAGCTGAGTTGGTGCACAGAGTCGTCAATCGAGCCTCCGCGAACCACCCGTTCCTCAGTACCGCTTGGGTCGTCACGGCCATCCTCTGCGGTGGTTGGGTAGGGGCGATAAGCCGACGCGGTCCATTCCGAGACATTGCCCAACATGCCGAATAGGCCGGCCTTGCTGGGCTTGGGAGTGTCGACCGGGTGGCAGTGTTCGCCGCTATTTTCGGATGTCCAGGCAAAGGGCCCACCCGCGGTAGGGTCTTCTCCCCATGGGTAGCGTGCAACACCCATCGCCCGGGCCGCGAATTCCCACTCGGCTTCGGTGGGCAAGCGAAATGCCTTGTGGGACAACTTGGCGTACCAGTTTGCATATGCGGTGGCCTGGTGAAAGCTCAAGCCAACCGCTGGATCGTCATCGCCAGCGCTGCGATGGTGTCTCAAAAAATTGGCCTCAAATGCCTCAAATTGGATATTTGATATCGGTCCGCGCGAAATGTAAAACGAACCGATGTCGACGGCGTGCACGGGCATTGTGTCGCCGACTTCCCCTCCCATTTCGAAGGTGTCGCCTCGTAAAAGCCAGAGGATCGCGCGATTGACTTGTGTGTACATTGTGGCCATAAAGCGCGATTAACCCATGGGGTAGTGAGCCTCCATCAGGCGCCGGCGCTCGGCGTCGATTCGCGCATCTTCGATTTGGCGGGTCATCACATAGGTGGTGATGGTTTTTTGGCGTGACTTCTGTTTGATTCTGTCTGTCTCGATAAAGCGCAGCCCCACCCGTTCCCGCTCTCCGACTGCGGCGATGTGTCTAATCTCAACTGCCAAGTCCATTTTCGGGCCATCTTTAGGGGAAGCCAAGGTAATTTCAACGATAAGGTTGGTGGTGTTTTGAAGCCTCTGGGTATCCTCGGCGTTGACCCACACTCCGAGTCCAAAAACCGAGATATCCCGGAGTAGCCCGACCATGGTTTTGCTTTGGCCCTCAAATACAAGGTGAACTTCAAGCTCTTCATTGTCGCGAGGGCCGACCCTTACGGCTTCACGCTCATTGAATAAGCTTTTGAGTTTGGGGGTGAGGCTGAGCCGGTGTTTGTCCCATGTGTCGAAGGACACGCCGTAGATCACATTTTTATTGTCATCGGAATTTTTGATGTGGCGCAGATGGCTGGTGATTTCGAGATCATGGGTGAGCCGATTTGAGTCGAAGATGATGGTGACCGGCGTATTTAGGCGCACATTAAGTGCCTCGGTCACGCCAAGTGCGAGTGCCACGCCACCGGCGCTCACATCGATAAGGCCCACGGTCTGCTCACTGCCGTTCGGCAATCGAATGCGCACGGATACATCGCGATCGGTCGTGCTGGATACGCGATAATGCTGTCGACGCTCGTTGCCCACGCTGCCCCCGTTGGAGCCCAGTCTACTACGGTCGCCGCTTTAGTCGCAATCGCAGGGTGTCAACATCATGCGCTTTCTGCTTGAGCGACCTGGGCGGCCTGGTAAGCGTCACATTCGCTGAGGGCGTCGTGGGCGATATCGAAGGCCTCTTCTCGGTCGAAGCGAACCCCTTTCATTTGGGCGATGATCTCACGCCCGTCGGTGTCCAGACCCTCAGCCTCTGCGGCCACGGTGTGGGCAATAATATTGGCCAGGTGCACTACCCATGCATCCTTCTTACCTATTTGAGGTGCAGAACTCGGGCCATTATGAAAACCGATGGCGATGATCACGGTGTCCTCGAGCCCCCATGCCTTCGCGATCAGCATCCCGATGGCTGAGTAAAGCTGGTTGCACATTTGGATTACAAAATCCGATTCGGGCGCCGGGTTTCGACGATGTCGCACGGCGGCACGGTAGATGCTGAGTCGGCCGATCCCGTGAAGCAGTCCACTCAAATAAGCGGTGCAGCGTCGCTCCCCGATCAGGTGGGCGGCCACCTCGGCGACCACCACCGCATGACTGCGCTGGGCATCGACCCAGCTTTCCATATGGGGCACATGCCACACGGAGGCCTCGATGCTCACCCGTGTGATCAGCCGCCACATATTGTCCTGGCTGATTCGTGCGATCGCTCCGCGAATACTGCTGGTGGGCCTGCTGTAAAGGACAGAGTTCGCCTGATAGCAAACCGCATGCTCCAATGCCGGGTCTTCTTCTAGTAGTTTTGAGAACTTAAAGGCATCCGCGCGGTCCTTTTTCATCATCAGGTCGACCGCTTTTGCAACGCTCGGAAAGCCAGGAAGCTTAAGGTCTGTGGCGTGCAGATCCTTGATGAGCCGATGTAAAAATAGCCGGTTTCCTTTGTGGCTCGCACTGCATTCGAGGGCCGAAAGCTTGTTGATGCAGTGTTTCATGACCTCGGAAGCGTTTCCGGTAGGGGCTGTGCCATTGTTGGCCCAAGGGCTTCGGCCTGGGCTAAGTGGAGGGGTGAGCGGATGGGAGTATTGAGTTGGATTCATGGTTTGAGAGGGTAGCTTAGCCCAAAGTGCTTCCTGTAGGATAGAAGGGGGGCTATGACACGCTCCCTAACCATCGATGAAGCCGCTTGGACCGAGCGGAAAGCTTCACTTTCGGCGAGTTCTACTCGTACAGCCGCAATTCCCCATGTGGTCGCGTGGAACCTGACAAAACGGTGCAATCTCGCCTGTGACCATTGTTATATCGCTGCAGGGCCATGGCAGCCGACAGATGGTGAGCTGACTTTGGTCGAGATTAAACGCATCACAGATGAAATTCTCGAGATCAACCCAGCGCCGATGTTTGTGTTGACGGGTGGCGAGCCGCTATTGAGAAAGGACCTCGAGGATATCGCAGACTACGCGTCCAGCCGAGGGGCGACAGTTGTTGTTGGTACCAATGGCACAGGCTTGACGGAAGGGCGGATTCGGTCCCTCAAAGATGCCGGGGTGACGGGGGTGGCGGTGAGTGTGGATTCTCTCCACGCAGAGCGGCACAACACTTTTCGGCATGGTCAAAGCGCGCTGCAAATGACCCAAGCGGCCATTGGGCGGCTTCGTGACGCTCAGTTGGACTTTATTGTGCAAACGTCTGTGACCGCGGACAATCGCCATGAGTTGGGCGATCTTGTTCGGTGGTCGGCAGAGCAAGGTGCCGTGTCTTTCAATCTGTATTTTTTGGTTGTGACCGGGCGAGGGCGTGAGTTGGCCGAGCTGAGCCCAGAAGAGAATGAGTCCATCCTGAAGGAGCTGGTCTCCCTTGAAACCGAGATGCGTGGACGCATGTTGGTACGCTCCAAATGTCAGCCTGCATTAATGCGCGTTGTCCACGAGTTGGCGCCAGATTCACCGTTGACAAACTACTCAACCCGTTGCCCATGCGGGGTTCAATATTGTCGGATAACCCCAGACGGAAAGCTGACGCCGTGCCCATATCTACCTGAAGTTGCTGGTGATTTACGCACACAGTCTTTTCGGGATGTTTGGGAGAATGCCCCGCTTTTTGAGTCGATTCGCGGTCGAGCCTTTAATGGAAAATGCGGTGTTTGCGAGTATAGAGATGTGTGTGGTGGCTGCCGTGCGCGCGCTTTTGCGAACACCGGGGATGTGATGGGTCCAGATGACAGCTGCATTCACACCCCAAATCCTGACGCGGCCAAAATTGAGTCGAAAGACACAACATACGGAGCCCCGGTGATTCCAGAGCTGGCTTGGGAGCCAGAGGCGAAGGCTCGGATGAATCGCATTCCATCCTTTGTGCGTGGTGTCGTCATCAAGCGAACAGAAGATTATGCGCGCCAGCATGGGCACGCCTTGATCACCTTGGCCTTGCTCGATGAAATCCGATCAGGTTTACCGATAGACTTCTCGAAAAAGCGCCCATTCTTTATGCGCGACCCAAAAAACTAAGCGGCTTATTCGTCTGCTGGGCCGAGCAGAAATGTCACGAGGTCTTCGGCGATGTCCATATCGGAGTTGGACAGCACGTGGTCTTGAATCTGCGCGTCGTGAATCACCACGCCCATTTGGCCCCTGAGCGCGAGGGTGGCGGGCTCGGTGGCAGCGGTGGGCAGTTGTGGGTTTGCTGAGGACCACAAATAGTAAAAGCGCTCAGGGGTGTCCACTCCAGCCGCGAAGCTGTGTTGGTCGATGTCTTCAAGTTCACCGAAGATGCGGCGAATGCCCTCGCGTTCATCCTTGTAGTCGGATGGATTGTCGATCATCGCTGAAAGGGTGTCGGGAACGGAGTCCACCGCAGCACCTGAAAAGGTAGGGGAGGTACTGTGTTTGAGCAATTCCATGACACCACGCCCCCCCTCTCCGAGCCCGACCACGAACATGGATGAAGCATCGAGGGGCGTTGGCCAACTGATGCCCATGGTGTCTGCAAAACTCACATCGGATAACAAGCGGGTCATCCACGAGGCGAAGGTCAAGCCGTTGCGCGGAAAGCCGTCGAGGCTCACATCGTTAAACTGCGAACCCTCTTCGTTATGCCACATGTCTCCCCAGCAATTCCCCGGGATGAGTAAGGCCGCACCCCGGTTCGCGAAGGCGGCGGGGAGGGTGCCAAGGTTGTTCTCAGCGGGGTCGAGGTCTGTGATTTGGAGCCCGAGGGTTTCCCAGACTTTCCGGGTGGCGAACTCGCCGCTCAGCCTTGACTCGGCGTGGTAATGTTGGCCGCTCAAGGGGCCGTCCTCACCTGGGTCCATCACATAATCGAAGGTGCCAGAATGCAAGAGGATGACCACCGGCGCTGGTTCAGTTGCGCTGGGTTGGAAAACCAGATGAAAAGTCGCAGGGCTGTCGTCGGGGCAAAGCAGTTCTGTTTGGAAGCTCTGAATGACAGCGTCATCGGCAGTGACAAACTCATTGTCAAAAGGGATGAGGGTGGTGTTGAGCACGGACATTTCGTCGGCGAGCTTGAAACAACCTGAAAGCAGCAGCGGGATAAGCATTTTCATGGGTTCAGTATACGGCGGTCTCGTCTTTCGTGCCAGATGAGGCAGATACCCCAGGTGGCCCGTCGGTCTGACTTCGGGCCCAACCGGTAGCTGGGCGTGATAAAACAAGCGTGGTTCTGTTCTCAGCTAGCTTGAGATGGAGGGCGAATGCGCTGGTTATTGATTGATAAGATTGAAGCTCTTAAGCCCGGCGTGAGTGCTGTAGGTTTAAAAACTTGGGCCTCTGAAGAGCCTTTTTTCGAAGATCACTTTCCGGGGTTTCCGGTGGTGCCGGGGGTGTTGCTCATGGAAGCGCTCGCTCAGTTGGCCGGAAAATTGATTGGATATTCTGTCCGGCAAGACCGTGGCGATTGGCCCTTTCCAATCTTGAGCATGATGAACAGTGTCAAATTTCGGCGTTTTGTGCGCCCTGACGAGACGGTTTTGCTCTCGGTCAAGATTGATTCCTTACGCGAGGAAATGGCCGGGGTATCCGTTCGGGCGCGGGTGAATGGCAAGGTGGTTGCCCAAGCGGAGCAGGTGTTTGTATTTAACGCCGTCCCACTTGCGGACGAGGCCGACCGGCTGCGGGTCGAGGCCCTTGAGCGTGCCCATCTGGAGCGGTTGTGGGCGGATTGCCCGGAAAGCCAATGAAGCGCCGGGTCGTCATTACGGGCATGGGAATGGTGACACCTTTGGGCGTCGGTGTGGCCGATACCTGGCGTGCGGTCTGTGCCGGCGAATCCGGTATTGGGCCGATCGACCGCTTTGACCCAACAGGATTACCAGTCCGGTTTGCGGCTCAAGCCGACCCGCCACCGGTTCACCCGCAAGATGGGGGTGACCTTAAAATGCGTTTGGCCTTGGCTGCCCTCAGCGAGGCCCTCGCGCAATCGGGGCCGGTGTCGGGTGAGCGCACGGGTGTGTGCATGGGGAGTGAGATTGGTCGCCCGCCGCTGAGTGTGCTTGCAGACCGATTGCTGGGAATGAGCCCGCCCACCGCAGATGACATCAGCCGAATGGACCCAGCCAGTCCCACCCGCATGATCGCCAAAGTGGCCGGTGCCACCGGCCCGCAAAGCACCGTTTCCACCGCGTGTACGAGTTCTTCCCAGGCGGTGGGAGAGGGTTTGCTGCGCATTCGACGGGGCGACGCCGACATCATGATCGTCGGTGGGGTGGATGTTCTTGTCGATGCCCTGATGGTTACAGGTTTTTCTAAGCTCGGCGCGCTATCTGAGCGAAATGATGACCCTGCCGCAGCCTCGCGGCCCTTCGATCAGGACCGAGATGGTTTTGTATTGGGTGAAGGCGCAGGGATCTTAATCTTGGAGGAGCGTGGGCAAGCCGTCGCACGGGGCGCCAGCATCTTGGCGGAACTCACTGGGTTTGGGTGCTCATGCAACGCTTACCGGATCACCGACTCGCCGCCTGATGGCCGTGGGGCACACCAGTCGATGGTCGCTGCACTCGACGATGCCGGTTTATCGCCCGCAGACATTGGCTACATCAACGCTCATGGTACCTCTACACCCATGAATGACCCCAGCGAGGCCCGAGGTATCGCGCGTACATTCGCCCAAGGTGTACCTGTGAGCTCCACCAAAAGCAGCATGGGCCACCTGGTCGCGGCCTGTGGGGCGGTGGAGGCCATCTTGTGTGTTCAGGTCATTCGTGAGGGCTGCATGCCTCCGACCATCAACCTTGAACGGCCCGACACCAGCTGTGCGCTCGACCACGTGGCCTTGGTCGCACGAACTGGCCGCGTAGAGCATGCGATGACCAATGCTTTCGGCTTTGGTGGTTCTAATGGCAGCTTGGTGATCTCGCGCCATGATTGATAAAGATGCCGTTGTTGTCACCGGTTTGGGCATGTGCACCCCATTGGGTAGCGATCCCGCTGCGGCCATCCGCGCAGGGCGTTCCGCGGTCATGGAGCAAGATGCTCTGTCAGCATTGGCCCACAGAACTGCTGCGGTAGTGGGCGGAATAGACCTTCGACCCTGGCTAAAGCGGCGAAAAGATATCAAGCTTATGGCGCGGCCATCGCAGTTGGCTTTGGCCGCTGCGGGGCGGGCCATGGGTGCTTGGGTTGATGATTCCGATGAGGTCGCCATTTTTGCGGGGGTCGGCAGAGAGCCCGGTGACGACGGCGAGTCCGAGGCTGCCCTGGTGGCCGCTCAAATAAACGGAAAGCTCGATGAAGCTGCGGTGGCGGGTCCATGCCGAGACCTTTACCCACCGCTTCTGCCCTTGAAGACCCTACCGAATATGGCCTTGGCACACATTTCGATTCATTTGGGTGTTCGGGGTGAAAATGGGACATGGTGTGGTGGCGCTGCCGCCGGGATTAGTGCGCTACGCACTGGGTTTTGGACCATAAAAGAAGGGCGTGCAGTGGCTGCTTTGGTGGTGGCTTCAGATTCTTGGGTGTCGGCGGGTGCTGTACGGGATCTGCTGCGCATGTCAGGCGGGAAAGGTATCACCCCGCCTGGTGAAGCAGGTGTCGCATTGCTCTTAGAGCCGTATGGGCTGGCCAAGGCTCGGGGTGCGCGCATTTACGCTGAAATCGCCACCCTCCGTCATGTGACATCTGTCGCCATTCCTCCCCATCATGCTCACCTGGGCGATTGTCGGGCTGCTGACGCATTATTGGCTGTGGCGCTGCAAATCTGTGACGGGCCGGGAAAAACGGAGATCGCAGCATGTGAGCCGGGCCAGCCCATGATCGGGGTCTCAGTCTCTGTGGATGCAGCCTTCACGTGCTACGATGGGGCCGATATGGATGTGCCACATGCCTGAATCGGGTCGCCAATTTCGCTTCGTTCGCCCCATCGCTGCGGGCGGCTTTGGCACGGTTTACTTGGCCAAAGAGGAGCATGCGGATGGCTTCTCACGCATCGTGGCCATCAAGCTGCTGAATGCTCAGTGGAGTGACAGTGACGAGTTGAACGGGCGTTTGAGGGATGAGGCCCGTTTGTTGGGCTTGCTCCGGCATCAAAACATCGTGGATGTGTATGACCTCACGAGCTTGAATGGTCGCTCAGCGGTGGTGATGGAGTATCTTGAGGCGGTCGATTGTCGCTTTTTGATGAAGCATTGCACGGAAATCGGCCAACGGCTTCCTGTGCGTGTGGCCTTGGAGATTGTGGCCGCTGTTGCCCATGCACTGGATGCAGCGTTTAATCGGCCGCCCATTAAAGGCGACAAGCCGCTTCGGGTCATTCACCGGGACATCAAGCCGAGTAATATCATGCTCGATGGCCACGGCTTGCCCAAGGTGCTGGATTTTGGTGTCGCTCAGTCCGAGATTGCCTCTCGTGAGGCGAACACACAAGAACTTCAGTTTGGTTCTGTTGATTATATGGCACCGGAGCGTCTGTTTTTTGAGCCAGAGACCCCAGCATCGGATGTGTATTCGCTGGCGGCGACCCTCTTTGAGTTGGTCGCCTTCGAGCGCTTGGGGAAAGCCCAAGGCCGGGCCAGCAAGCATGACGCACACCTCGCCGATCGGATGAGCTTTTTGAGGGGGAGTATCGACACGAGCGCCCAGGTCGCCGCGGCCTTGGAAGCGCTGTTGCTGAGCGCGCTACACTTTGAGTACGAAGCGCGTCCAGATGCAGCTACTTTTTGCCAAGATGCCCGCAAACTCGCGCGAAGTATTGAGGGCATGGACATGGCGGTGTGGTCCGAGCAGCATGTTCCCGATGCGGTCGAGGCCAGCTTGGCCCGAGCAGAGCCTGGGGACGCTCTAAACGACGCGGTCTTACTTGAAGACTCCGTCGTCCGCGCGCGAGAGATGGACACGGCAGAGATGGCTGTGGTTCGCGACATTCCAGACCCAGTGTCCAACCGAGAGTCTGCCCGTGCGGCGGCTTTGCGTCGGGGTGCTTTAGCAGAGCTCGAGCAGTCCTCAGACATCCATATTGAGCCAGCAACCGGTGCTCGGGCTGACGGTGCAGGAAAACAAATGCCCGATTGGACCGACGGCGCGGGTTGGAATGACCGCACCATGGGCAATCTCACCGAAGCCGAAGGGCCGCCAGACCGCCCCAGTGACCCCCCAGAATCCGGTGCAGGTGGCGCGGGGATGTCGGGAGACGAGGACACCGCCAATGTGCCGCTCATGCCGGGGTCGGTCGAGGATTTTGAACACAGCGTAACGGCCGTGCCTGCCTATGATACCGTCACTGGCCTAGCGCCGGTACCGCCGCGGTCGCCGGTGTTATTTTTGGTCTTGGGAGCCGTGGTCCCGTTGACGGTCGCCTTGGGTTTTGGTGCGTTGCTGGTACTCCAGGATTGGGGTGGTTTGCGTACACGGTTTTTGGAGTGGAGAACGGTTTCAGATCCGGCTCAAGTGGTTGCTCCGGTGGCCCCGATGTCCAAGCCCGATCCAGCCGCGGTGGCGCTCGCTGCGGGTGTCGAGACAGGCGGAGTTCGTTTTGTGTCCCGTTGGCCCGACACCACCAAAGTGAGGGTGCGTTGCAAAGAGGCGTCGGCGAAGGGCGGTACAGAGGCGTGGATAGACCGAGATGTCGCAAGCCGGTGTTCGGTCACCGCCATGCGTGCAGATCGGAGTCGGATCACCGCCGTCGTCGATGCGGCCACCGCTGGTGAGATTTTATGCTTTGTCGGCGGGCAAACGGGCTGCCAGCCGCAATGAACGATGTTGTGGTCACAGGCGTTGGTGTCTTGAGCGCCGCTGGCGGGTCCTTCGACGCCTTAGCCGAGGCATTATGTGAAGGAAGAGACTGCGGGTCGGATATTCGCACGCCACTTCCGGTCACGCGTGTGGGTGCGGTGTTGAGTCCGGTCCAGCCACATCCAGACTTTAAAGATGATCGAAAAGCGTGGCTTGCCATCGAAGCACTCACAGAGGCCATCGCCGATGCCGGGGAGTTCGGCCCGGCGACGGTCTCAGTTTTTTTAGGGACGGGGTTGTCCTCGGTCACACCCCAAGAGCTCGAAGAGGACGCTTATCCCCATCTATCTGCTGATGGCGGACGCTTTGCCCGAACTGCCTTGTTGGCAGATTTAGCGACAGACCGAGCAGCACCTTGGCGACATGACCCCGCCCGAGTCACGAGCGAGGTCGCGCGCAGGGTTAAAGCCACTGGGCCGTGTGCTACGAGTTTTTCGGCGTGTGCAGCTGCGGCACAGGCGATCATTGAAGGGGTGCGCACCATTCGTCGTGGCGAGGCAGATGTGGCCTTCGTGGGGGGGCATGACAGCATGATTCACCCGTTTGGTATGCTGAGTTTTGTCGTGCTCGGTGCGCTCTCTCCGACGGCTTGCCGCCCATTCGACCGCAACCGTGATGGGTTTATGATCGGCGAAGGTGCCGCCATTTTGGTCTTAGAAAGTAGGGCTCATGCCGAAAAAAGAGGTGCCAGAATCCGCGCTGTTGTATTGGGGCTCGGCACATCGGTAGATGGGCATGCGGCCACAGCGCCACAGCCCCAAGGGCTCGGAGCAGAGGTGGCGATGCGTAACGCCCTCGCCGACGCAGGCTTGGAGGGTGCCGATGTGGACTATGTCAATGCCCACGCCACGGGCACGCCTGTGGGTGATATCGCAGAGGCTGCGGCGATAAAATCCGTCACGCCGAATGCTGCAGTAAGTGCCATTAAGGGTGCGATTGGTCACACTATTGCGGCGGCCGGAGGCATTGAGGCTGCGGCCTGTATCGCGGCACTGGAAGGCGGTTTTTTGCCGGGTACTGTGGGGCTTTGTGAGGCTGATGCTTCCATAGACCTTCGTTTGTTAAAGCACACTGAGCACACCGCGCCTCGTGTGGTGATGTCGAATAGCTTTGGGTTTGGCGGTCAAAATGCCTCTTTAATCTTTGGACGAGCAGAGGATTTCAATGGTTGAAAGAAGACGGGTGCGCATGACGGGCGTGGGGCTACTCTGCCCGGCGGGTATGGGGTTTGGCGGTTTGGGTGAAGTCGCTGGCGGAACCGTGCCTGGCTTTCGGGCACGCGACCATGTGGCAGATAGAAAATCCCTAAAGCTCATGACCACCGCTGTAACGCTGGGTGTGTCAGCGATTCAACTGGCCTTGGATGACGACGGTGATTGGGCGGATATCCCCCCACATCGCAGAGGAATTTACGTGGGTGCCAGCCCTCAAACTGGCGATCCCGACGCCCTGAAGCCAGCCCTCGAAGCGTCTATGGGCCCCGATGGCTTTGAAATGTCCCGGTTTGCAGAAGCTGGGTACCCTTTGATCCACCCCCTGTGGTTGGTGCGGGGCCTTTCCAACAACATCATTGGTTTTTCAGCGGCGATTCATAATCTCCAAGGGGTCAACGCCAATTATTGTGACGGGGTGGGCGGAGGATGGAACGCCCTGAGAGAAGGGGCCCTGGCCGTGGCCGAGGGTCGTGCAGACATGGTGGTCGCAGGCGGCGCAGACGCGTGGGCCGATGCCAGTGTGTACTTGGGTGGCACTGTCTGTGGTGATGGTGCAGGGTTCGTGGTGATTCGGCCCACGCGGTCCGAAAATACAAGCTCGCCCGATATCCTCGATCAAATTGAAGAAATGATGGGTCAATCGCACACTAAAGACCTCGGTTTCTTGGGTGCAGCCACCGGGCCAGTCGCATTTTGTCGCACTTTATTGAGACAACAAGGCTGACAAGAGTCTGACCTTAGGCCAATGCAGCAGCCCACTGAAGGGTGTACGATGGCGCCACCTGGGGGGGGAGCATGAGCTACCACACGAATATCGATGAGGCCAAATGGGCCAAAGTGCGAGACGCATTTGCTGCTGCATTGGGTTTAGAAGACGACGAGGTCGAGCTCGGCTCAAAGTTAATCTCGGATTTAGGTGCCGAAAGCCTAGATTTTTTGGATATCGTTTATCGTCTCGAGCGGGCCTTTGATATCAAAATTCCAAGGGGTGGAATCGAGGGTTCGGCTCAAGAAGAGGTCGGCGGGACATATGAGGTAGATGGCATTCTCACCGACGATGGCCTCATGGCCCTCAAGCAGTTGATGCCCGAGGTTCCATCCGATGAATTCCATGACGGGATGAGGGTGACCGAGGTGCCAGAGCTGTTTCGGGTTGCGACATTTTACAATCTGGTGTGTCACTTGATCGACAAGGCTGACCAAGCCAAAAAGGTATCAGAGGATGCCGGATAGCCCCAAGACAGGGCCGCTGGTAGCTGAGCGGCGCTTTTGTTTTGTGGTGCATGCGCTTAGCCGTGTGCACCGGGGAATCATGGGAGTGCCGAGTCTTCGGGCCGGGCTTGTCGGGCAATGGCGCGATGGCACCGAGGCGGCCGATGTGCTTCCCGTGTGCACCTTGAGACTGAAAGGGGTGGCAGTGGGCCATGTGGTCGGGGTGCCAATGGTGCCAGAGGATTTACTCGGCGACCAACAACGTGCCGTCGATCGGATGGTTCAGGCAGTCGCATTGGCGGGCGATGTCGCCGCGGTTGGTTTGGGGAGCTTGTGCGCGGTGGTGGGTGGGCGTGGCGAGGCTTTGGCCGATCGCCTGGACGTCCCAGTCACCAACGGTGGGGCGGCCACTGCGTGGGCACTGCTGGACAATGTACGGGTGGTTCTGGCTGAGACTGGGACTCGCCGGGTTGCTGTTGTGGGCTCTACGAGTCCTGTGGGTCGGGTGGTCGTTCAGTCTCTCGTCGCTGATGGTTTCGCGGTGTCGGTGGACCATCCGCGCGGTGGACGGGGTTTGGATGTTGAGGTTTGCGATGGCCCAGCCGCAGCAGTCTCGGGGTGTCGGGTCGTTGTGGGTGCAGGACCGACTGGCGGGGTCGTACCTGGGGCTTGTTTGGCGCCCCATACAGTGGTGATCGATGTCGCCATCCCCGGAACATTTTATGCGCCACTGCCGCCCAGTGTCGTGGTTTTGGCGGGTGAGGCGGTCGGGTATCCAGTGGGATGGGAGCGTGGGATGTGGGGCTGGCTTTACCATGTGTTGTCCGGCTACGGCCCATCACAGGTTTTTGCGTGTTTGATCGAGCCTTTGGTGCTGGCCACAAGTGGCAGGGAGCGACCCTTCAGTATTGGGCGCAGCCTATCGGTTGAGAATGTGGAGGCCTTTGGGCGTGGGGCCGCCGCCTTGGGCTTCAAGCCTCGGTTGGCCAAGGGCTGGTTCGCCGTACCTCGGACCAAGCTGTTGCTGCCTTGATAAGGTTCTCACCATGGTGTCACTTGCCCAGTGGCCCCTAAACGGACTATCTGCGGCATGGCCGTGTGGCTGCGGCGCTTGGAGGCGAGATGAAAAAGGTCTTTATACAAACCTTCGGTTGTCAGATGAATGTCTATGACACAGGTAAAATCAGCGCGCTGCTCGGGCACGATGGCTATGAGCCAACCCGCGTGATGGCTGACGCCGATCTGATCATCGTGAACACGTGCTCGATTCGTGAAAAGCCAGAGTTAAAGCTGCATTCTTTTCTTGGCGATGCCCTAAAAATAAAACGAAACCAAGACCGTCCTGTCACGGTTGCTGTGGCGGGTTGTGTTGCTCAGCAAGAGGGCGATAAGCTGCTCAAACGCTACCGAGAATTGGACCTCGTTTTTGGGCCAGACGCCGTACCTCGGGTGCGCGATTTGGTTTCTGCCGCGCGGTCCGAAGCGCCCGGTGCCACCCGCCAGGTTTTGGATACCAAGTTTTTGGATCTCGAAACCTACGCGTTTGCATCGGACCTCGACCCAGCATCAAAAGGGCAGGTTGGGTCATTCGTCACGATTCAGAAGGGTTGCGATAATAAGTGCACATTCTGCATTGTTCCAACCACGCGTGGCAAAGAAGTTTCACGCCCTTCCGAGGAGATCCTCGTCGAAGTGCGGGGCTTGGTGGCCAATGGGGTGTGCGAAATCACCCTGATAGGCCAAAATGTCAACAGTTATGGCTTGAAGGTTCCCGGTGAGTTGACCTTCGCGCAATTGCTGTACGCGGTCGCTGAAGTACAGGGAGTGGAGCGGATTCGCTACACCACAAGCCACCCCAGGGACATGGGCTCTGATGTCATTCAAGCCTACCGAGATATACCCAGCCTCACCAGCCATTTGCACTTGCCAGTTCAGTCTGGCTCTACGGGTGTTTTACGCCGAATGAAGCGTTTTTATACCCGTGAGCGCTATCTTGAGGTCGTTGCAGCGTTGAGAGACGCCCGCCCTGATATCGTGCTGTCGACAGACTTTATCGTGGGCTTCCCAGGTGAGACAGACGCAGACTTTGAAGAGACGATGACCTTGTTAGATGCGGTGGGCTTCGCGTCCTCATTTTCCTTCAAGTATTCACCGCGACCCGGCACGCCCGCCTTAAAGCTGCTCAAAGACGAAGTCAGCCCCGAGCTTGCCCAGGCCCGATTGATGCGGCTTCAGGAGAGGCAACGGGAAATCTCTCGTGAGCTCAACGCCGCGATGGCAGGCAAAACTGTGGATGTTCTGGTTGAGGGCACCAGCCGCTATGATGAGTCCGTTGTTTGCGGGCGTACCAGTGGCTTTCAAATGGTGAACTTCCCAGGAAGCCTGGACCTTGTCGGTCAAACGGTGTCGGTGCCGATTATTGCTGGCTTCACCAACTCCCTGCGGGGAGAGGCACCGCTTTAATCTGTCGGGCTAATATTTGACGTTGCGGCTAAAAAGCGCCTGCTCTTTCTTGCCGTCGACTGCGGAAAACACTCGAAACTCGACCACCCCTGAAGGGCCTCCGACGGGGACGGTGGCTTTAAACCACACGAAGGTCGGGCCGGTTTGTGAGATGGAGTCGCGACTCACAAAGTGCCTGGATTCGCCGGTTTTGATGCCATCGGTGTAAATGTCTGCAACCAGCCACATATCCGCTTGGGTGTCGTCGTTGTTCCGGGCCACGAGAACCGGCAACTCTGCCACCGCAACGCCCAAGGGAGATTGACCCACAGACAGTGGGAAATGATCGCCGAGGGGTTCTAGGTTGTGCATGCTCGGGCCAAAACCCTCCATATCCTCAGCGGGGTCCTCCATTTCGAAGGCGCTTGGCTGCGGGCCGAAGCCTTCCGTCCCATCGCCAACGTCATCGATCTCCATTGTGGCCGCGCTGTTTTCAGTGGGTGCGCTCCACATGCTCTGGTCGTCCTCATCGTCATCTTCTTCAAGGAAAATATTGGCATTGGGCGCGCGGTCTGCCTCGACTTTAGCGCGGTTGGCTTCGCCTTCTTCAAGGAAGCTAAAATCATCGTCTGGTTCGGCAGCCATGACACCCATCGGACATAGAAGGGCGAGCAAATATAAGGCGGTTCGCATGCTAAACTCCAGGTTGTAGCCGAATAACTGTGCACAAAAGTACATGTTGTCAACTGTTTGTACCTTGCGCGCGCGGGGAATTGGCGTGAAGGTGTGAGCCACCGCAATGAGGCCCGTCGTGTCGAATCCTTACCTGAGGGTCCATCGAAGCATAGCCAAACACCAAGGCATCGTATGGATGCGGTTGGCGCCGGTCGTTGGCGCTGTGGCCGCCGTCCCATTGGTGTCCGATTCCCTTTTTGGTTTTCTGCCCACCCCTGGTCAAGCGGTCCCGGTCGATCAATGGGGGCTGGGATTGGCCACGGTCGCCAGTCGACTGGCCAATTTGGTGGCCGCAGCGGTGATTTTACACAGCTATGCCGATATGGTCCGCGGCCCCGATCGGGCTGTGCTCGATGTCCATCCAGTTCGGGCCCGTGCTTTGGTCGCAGCCTTGGCGGTGTTTACCTTGCGCGCGCGTCTTTACCTTCCGGTTTCGGCGGGTGTGCTGCTGGTGCCCGTCGGAATTCAGGGCAGCTGGCTCGCATATGCGGGGGCTTTGGGGTTGATTTTTAGCGCGTGGTTAGGCGGGATTGGCGTTGGATATTTGGTTAATCTCGGCGCGGTGTGGTCGGCTTATTCGGAGTCTTGGGCTCGGGTGTTGGATGCGCTCAGAGGTGACAACCCCCGCATGCAGGCGGCGCTTATTTATGCACCTGGGGTGGCGTTGGCATTTGTCGGGATATCCGTTGAGCTTGGCGCGATAGGCCTCGGCGCTGGCCTTGGCGGCTGGACTTTTGGCTTCGCCTGGCTCGCGATACCCATGTGCCTCGGGGCTGTGGCTTGGGCTTTTGTCGGGCGACTGGCCGATGGCTATTATGTGAAGGCGAGCTTGTTGTTGGCAGATGTTGATGGTGCTTGGGGTGCCACAGAAAATGAAGACACCGCCGGTGATGTGTACCTCTCTGCGCTTGGCGTTGGGCGTCCACAGCTGCTGCGGACATTGCGGCTGGGCTGGCGTTCGCTTCGGGTCCATGCGACTGGAGGCTGGGTCGCTGGCATTTTGGTGGCGTTGGGCGGGTGGGCCTCTGCTGACACAGCGGTGTTTTGGGGTGCCGGGGCTACGGTTTGGGTTGCCTCTGTAGCGGCTTTGATGCCAGCCCATGACCCGCCTTGGCTCGATGATGCGCTCGGGGTCGATGGGTTCAGTGTTTGGCGGGCACGCTTGGTGGTGGCTATGGCCTATTCCTTTGGCGTGTTGGCCCCGGTGTGTTGTGTGTTGAGTTTACGTCACGGTTCCTTTTTTATTGCAGCGGCTTTGATGGGTTTGGCCACGGTGTGTGCCCTCATCTCGTCGACTGTGGCCTCTAAATTCAAAGATACGGCTGCATGGGCATATGCTGCTTCGGCATTGGTGCTTTGGGCTGGTTTTATGGGTGTGATCAAATGAGTAAAGCGGCGATTGAAATTGTTGGCCTTCGCAAGGAATACGGGCGGGTTGTGGCGGTTGACGGCATCGATTTGTCGATTCCAAAAGGGGCATTTGTGGGCCTTGTTGGGCATAATGGCGCCGGTAAAACAACCACGATCAACATGCTGACCGGTCAACTGAGTCCTACATCAGGTGCTGTGAGCGTGGCGGGAACCGATGTGGTGAAGGACCCTGGAGCTGCACGGGCCAAGCTGGGTACCGTACCTGAGCATCCGACCCTGTACGAGTATTTGTCGGCGCGGGAAATGATCGAATTTGTGACTGAGCTTCGCGGCGGTGGTGATGTGCAGTGGGCACTCAATGTCGCCGGGTTGGGCTCTGCGTCAGACCGCTTGATTCGCGAATACTCTCAAGGCATGCGCAGAAAGACGGCCCTCGCTTGCGCGCTCGTATCTCGGCCACCCGTGTTGGTGCTCGATGAAGCATTGAATGGACTCGACCCAGCGAGTGCTGATCGGGTTGTGGGGGTGCTCGCAGAACTGCGCCAAGATGGTGCTACCGTGTTGCTCTCCACCCATGTGCTGGACACCTTGGAAAAAGTGGCGGACCGAGTCGTATTGATGGAGCATGGAAAAATCGTCGTGGACGGTGATATTTCGGTGTTGGCGGGGGTGCGTCAGCGTCTCCGCGAAGTCTCAGCAATGCCAGACTGAGCGTGATCGGTCCTTGGGCATCGGTCCATCTCGGGGATAGACCTTGCCCAAAGGGAGAACATCATGACCTTTCAGGGCTTGTTGACCGCGCTCGTTACGCCTTTCAAAGATGGGGCTGTGGATGAACAGACTTTTCGCACGCTAGTGCGCCGCCAAATTGCTGGGGGTGCACAGGGCTTGGTCCCTTGTGGAACCACCGGTGAAGCACCCACTCTGTCGGTGGATGAACAGGCCAGTATCGTTGGCTGGACCATCGAGGAGGCTGCAGGGGATGTCCCTGTGATGGCGGGCATTGGGTCCAATTGTACGGCAACAGCCGTCGCCAACGCCAAACGAGCCGAGGCCATGGGTGTCCAGGGGGTGCTCGCCACGGCCCCGTACTACAATAAGCCTACCCAAGAAGGCTTATATTTACACTTTAAGGCCATCGCTGAGGCTGTGGGGGTCGAGGTCTGCTTGTACGATGTGCCTGGTCGCTCGGTGGTGCACATTTCGCCTCGGACCGTGGCCAGGCTGGCCGAGATCGAAAACATTACGGCGCTCAAGGATGCCACCGGAGACATGGCCAACGCCATCGATGTTCGTCGGCGTTGTGGTGATTCTTTGGCGCTGCTTTCGGGTGACGACTTTACGACCCTGCCATTTTTGGCCCAAGGCGGCGTCGGGGTCATCTCTGTGGCAGCGAATGTGGTGCCCGAGAAAATGCGAGCATTGGTCGATTTGGCCCGTCAAGGCGACACCGAAAATGCTGCTGCACTCAGTGAAACCCTTTTTCCGTTATTTCGTGACCTGTTTTTGGAATCGAACCCAATCCCGGTCAAAGCTGCACTCGCTCATTTGGGCTTGTTGACCGATGGGTTGAGGTTGCCGCTCACCCCAATGAGCAATGGTGTGCGGCCTGGCCTGTTCGAGACGGTGGACCGGGTTTTAGCTGACTAGGCTGGCCGGCCATTTCCAAATCCTTTATAAAGTCAGCCAACCCCAACGAGGTCCTCATGAACTGGATTGTACGTTTTCTTTTTGTTTCCTTGCTCACCCTTACGGCTGGCGTGTCTGATGCTGTTGCCGGTTGCGGAAGTTGCGGCGACGCTGCTCATGCCGAGAAGGGTCATCATGACAAGGCCGGTCATAACGACAAGGCCGGTCATCATGACGGCAAAGCCAAAGATGGTCACCACGACAAGGCCAAAGATGGAGAGACTGGTGATTGCGTGTGTTCTAAAGCCAAAGACGGTGGCTCTGTGTGGTGTTCACATTGCAAGGTTGGCCATCACGAAGGTAAAAAGATTGGCTGCGAAGGTTGCTACAAAAAGGCGACCGGCGAGTCCAAAGAGGATTGCAAATCATGCGCGAAAGCCCATGGTGATGCTGCTAAAGAAGGCTGAACCCTTCCGCACACAAAAAAGCCCCGGGCATATGCTCGGGGCTTTTTTTGTGCCTGAATAATATTTAGGGCGTTCCAGTGCCGCCGCCGCCACCGCCGCCACCGCCACCGCCGCCACACTGTGCGGTGAGCTCGTAGTTCGCCAGTTGCCCGGCCATGCCTTCGATGAACACCAGGAAGTCTTGGGCAACATCGGCGCTAAGCCTGATTTGGTCATGGCCGTCACGCTTTCGGTGAATGCATTCACCCGGCACAAAAACCGAGGCCTCGGTGGGGCAGGTCGTGCCGGCGCCGGCCCACTCGCTCCAGGGGATCGCGATGATGTTCAGGTCCTCGCATGGGCTGTCGAGGTCCAAAGTGACCTCGCCAGTGCCCGGGTGATGAAAGATGTAGACCCGTTCTGCCCCATTGTACTTTCCAGGGGGGGCACCGTCGCATCCCCAGTTGGTGTAGTGGGTCGCGTTGAATATGTTGGTCCCACCTTCTGTCGTGTGCATGACACTTCGGTTGCATTGCAGTCGGTCAGCGACACAGGCATCGATGCCGGGAACGGTGGCCAGATCGTCGCAATATCCACCGTCAGCTCCTGTGTCGTCGAGGCCCGGCCCACCATCGGCATCGGCATCGGCATCGGCATCGGCATCGGCATCGGCATCGGTGTCTGCAGCTGCTGCCGTGTCATCGCCCACATCTCGCGTGGGTCCGCTTTTTCCGGTGTCGTCTTTATCTGGGGTGCCGCAGCTAAAAGTGAGGGCGATTGCGGTCAGCGTGATCGAGGCGTGAACGGTGCTCATGTTGTCTCCAGTTTTGAATCAGCTGATTCTACGGGCAGGTGGCGGCGAGGGTAAAGTTTGACCCTCCTCCTGTGGGACCATCGACGATCAGCAGATAGCCCATGGGGTTGTTTTCGTAGAGCAGCAGGGTGGTGATTTCATCGTCGTCGGTCTCATCGTAACAGCGCACACGCGGGGCATGTTCTATGCCTGGACACTCATCATCCTCGAGCCAGCCGGTCCATTGAAATGCAATCAAGTCCAGGTCTCCACAAGGCGCGTTGAGTTCGATTTCTGCATAGCCGCCACCCGGATGCTCAAAAGAAAAGATGCGTTCTGGGCCGCTATAATCATCGCCAAACGGAAAGCAGGAAAACTCGACGTAGGCATCATTTTCGTAGATGTGCATGCCATTTTTCGTGGTGGACCGCAGGGGGGTTTCGGTGTCGCAAGGCACCGAGAGGGTCACGCATTCGTCGATGGGCGTGTGGCTGGGGGTGGTATCGCAAGGGACGCCTTCATCAGCGTCCGCATCGGTGTCGGCGTCAGCGTCCGCATCAACATCAGCGTCAGCGTCGGTATCGGTATCGGTGTCGGTATCGGTGTCGGTGTCGACATCCGTGTCGGTATCGGTGTCGGTGTCCACATCGGCGTCGACATCACCCACATCGATCTGGTGCTCTGGCAGTGGTTTGGGCCTGCACGCCAAGGCAAAGAAAAAAGTGATTCCTATCCAGCGCACATTGCCTCCTGGCGCCCAGCATAGCCGAACCGTGTGACCTCCGCTCAATTGCCCGTGGCGTCCTTCCCCTGGCGGGCAGCTTCCCCCGCGTGGACCAGCACTGCATAGTGCCCGTTTTTAGCCACCAAATCGGCGTGTCGACCTTGCTCGACGATTCGGCCACCGTCCATGACCAAGATGCGATCGGCATGCTGGATCGTGGACAGCCGGTGCGCGATCACGATCGCGGTTTTTTTGGCCATGATGGCCTCGATTGCCGACTGGATCCGTTGTTCCGTCATCGAGTCGACCGATGCCGTGGCTTCGTCCAGAATTATGACGGTCGGGTCGTGTGCCATCGTGCGTGCAAAGGTCAGCAGTTGCCCCTCACCGACGGAGAGGTCTGCGCCTCGCTCTCGGAGGGGGTGATCCCAGCCAATCCGCTCCACCAAGGCGTCTGCGAGCACCACATGGGTTGCCGTCTCGCGGTGGGTTTGGGTGATGTGCGCATTTCCGAGGTCCACATTGAACTTCAAAGAGGCGCTGAACAGCTGAATGTCTTGGCGTACCGCAGACACATGTTGACGCAATGCAGCGGTTTTTAGTTCGCTGATCTCAATGCCATCGAGTTTGATTGAGCCCCGGTAGCCCTCATAAGATTTATCGATCAGTCGACCGAGCGTGGTTTTTCCTGATCCTGTTGCGCCCACGATGGCCACCACCTCGCCGGGCTTGACCTCAAAGCTGACCCCTTTGAGCACATCAGGGCCATCGGGGCTGTATCGAAACCAAAGGTCCGAAATAAGAATGTGGCCCTCAAAATCGATTGGGTCTTTTTCACCGGGGTCGGCGGGTTCTGCGTTGGCGAAGAGTTCATCGATTTTGGTCAAAGAGGCCGCCGCCCGCTGAATCACAGCGACCTTTCCACTCGCGTCGCGGAGGGGCCGAAACAAGCGCTGCATATAATCGATAAAGGCCACCAAAAGCCCGGCACTCCTGGCCTGTTCGCTTCCCAAACCAAAGGACTCAAACAGCAAACCTGCACCCAAGGCTAAGATGACGGCCATAAAAATGGCGCCGACACCGTCCACAACCGCGTACATAAGGGCATCGTAAACATTCGATTTAGAGCTCAGGTCGCGGAATTCTCGGTTGGTCTCGTCAAAGGCAGCGCGACTTTCTTCTGCTGCGCCAAAGAGCTGAATGATCTCAACGCCGTCAATCCGTTCGGCCAAATAGGCGTTGATGCTGGCGATGGCATCGCGAATAGAAAGGTAGAGCCGCTTCATTCTTCGGCGTAAAAACTCCAACACCCCAAGCAAGATGGGGGTGAGCGTGAGCATCACGACGCTCAGTTCCCAGTCCAACCAAAGCATGGCAGCCACGGTGCCAATAATCATTAAAAAATCGAGAACAATCGTGACGATTCCAGCGCTGAGGGCATCGCCGAGTGCATCCAGGTCTGTGGTGAGCCGTGTGAGCAGTTTTCCGGTGGGTTGATGGTCGAAAAACCGCTGTTTCAAGCTGAGCGCGTGGCTAAATAATGCAGTACGAAGGCGAAGGATTAGGCGCTGTCCGCCCCATGATAACGATAGGGTGTAGGTGGCCTCAACCAGGTATGCTCCCGCCACAGCGACGAGGTAAAGTAGGGCCAAATCTTGGAGGCCGTCAAGCTTTTGGGGGATGACATGCTCGTCGATGATGCGCTTGAGCAGCCACGGCTGGGCGAGACTCATGGCGGCGATCAGCGGGGTCGCGATGAGGGCGAAGATGAACACCCAAGCGTCGGGCCTGGCATGGGGCCACAAGCGGGCGATCAATTGTAGGTCACGCTTCATGTGGACTGGACCTCGAAGATGTCCCGGTACAGGCCCGACCGTTGGCGCAGCTGATCGTGGGTGCCTTGGTCTACGATGCGGCCCGCCTCGAGCACGACGATATTGTCTGCATGGCGCAGGGCAGAGATACGATTGGAGACGATGACCACGGTGGGCGGAGATGTGTCTCCTGTGTTTTGCAATGAGTGGACCAAGGTCTGCTCGGTGGCGTGGTCGACCGCAGAAAGCACATCGTCGAGCAACACGATGTCGGCGGTGCGAATCAAGGCGCGGGCCAGGGCCACCCGTTGGCGTTGGCCCCCCGATAGCATGATGCCTCGCTGGCCAACCCGTGTCTCCATACCTTTGGGAAGCACGGCCAGGTCAGCGTTCAATGCGGCACGTTCCGCAGCATTTGTGATGTCTTGTGGGTCTGGCGTGAGGCCGAGTGCGATGTTGGCGCCGATGGTTTCAGAGAACAAAAAAGGCCGCTGCGGTGCCATCGCCAAGCGCTTCCGCCATTGGGCCCTCCCGACATGAGTAATGTCCACCTCATCGACGAACACTGTCCCTTCTGGAGGGTCGTACAGCCGGGCCAATACCCGCAGTAAGGTGGTCTTTCCTGCACCTGTTTTTCCGACAACCCCGAGCACAGAGCCGGGTTGAACCTCCAGATTAATATTTTCTAAAATCGGGCGTTCTGGTTCGTCGGGGTAGGCGAAGTTTAAGCCCTCGATGCGAAGGGCCGCCGCAGAACCGGGGTTCATTGGGGTGGGTGTTGTGCCTTCTGGTGTGGACACCTGAGCATCGAGCAACTCAAAGATGCGCTCCAAAGATGCACGGCCCCGCTGGAGCACGCTCAACATCCAGCCCAAGGAACGCAAGGGTGGAAGGAGTGCGGCAATCAACGTGGCGAAGGCTGCCAAGTCGCCAACTGAGAGCTCGCCCGCGACCGCTGCGGGGCCCCCCACATACAGCAGGGTGAAGATGCCAATCCCGCCGGCAAGCCCGAGCAGTGGGAAGGCGAGGGAGCGGATGATCGACAAGCGCATGGAGGTGTTGTGCCAGGCGAGGTTCCGTGCATCGAGGGTCTTAATAAAGGCAGACTGCGCCCCAAAACCCTGCACGGTTGCGATGCCCTGGAAGGTCCCCAGCACGTGGTCGGAGATGTCACCAAGTTCAGCCTGGCTCTGTTTTTGTAGGACGAACAACTGCTTGAGAAAGAGTTGGATAATCCCTAAAGATACGATGACCGGCACCAAGGTCCAGCCGGTGAGTTCCGCCGAAATGCCGACCATGCGCCAGCCTGTGAGGGCGATGGCCACCGTGGTGTTGACCACTTGCATCAATCCAAATCCGACCATCGCACGGGTCCATGTGATGTCGTTCGATGCCCGACTGACGATGTCGCCGGTGCGGTGTTTTGCGTAAAAGTCGGGTTGTAGCTTGAGCAGATGGGCGAACAAATCCCGTCGAATCCTGTACTCCATGTCTCTGCCAGGATTAAAAAACAAGACCCGGCTGAGCGTTCGCACCACGATGATGGCCAGGCCCATTGCGGCGATGGAGAACACGGTCGTGCTGATGTCCTTCCCTTCGGTCATCGCGTCGATGCCAGCGCCCAACTGGATGGGGATGGTGACGGTGAGCCAGTTTGTGGCGATCACTGCGATGGCGCCACCGGCAAAACTGTACCGATGTGGCCAAGCATAATCGATAGCAAACCGAGCGAGGGTGCCTTTATTGCTCACTTTTAGGCCCTCGTTTTTTGGGTGGAGACTTGGCTCCAGTGTCCTCATCACGGCCCCAAGTGTCCTCATCTAAGTGGCTGGGCCACTCGACAGGCTTCAGTGGTCCCTTGGCCTTGGGCCAAGGGGTGGGAGCCGGTTCAGGTGTGGTCTTGGATGCGCTCATCGGCAAGGCTTATCCCACCCAAGAGCGGATATCATGACAAGCTAAGATCGGAAGGGAGGATTTGATGAAACGACGGCTCGACCGGCTCGGCTTGGCTTTGGCTCGCCGTCTTCGAGGCGGTGGGGTGAGTGTGTCTGAGGACCCGCTTGTGTTGACATCCGCTGCTGGGTATCGCCTCGCAGCAACGGTGTTCAGGCCTGCGGGTTCCCTGCCATCACCGGCGGTGGTGATGTTTCCAGGGGCAGATCATGACCGGCGCGCCTTTTATTGCGGGCAAACCCCGATGGGGGCCGCAGAGGTCGCAGCTTTGGGTTTTGTGGTGGTGATTTTCGATCCCAGCGGGCGTGGCGAGAGTTGGGGGCCAGAGGATTATGGCGGTGCTGAACATCAAGATGGTGTGGTCACCGCTGTGCAGTGGTTGCGGGAGCAGTCGAGCGTCGACCCCAGCCGGGTGGGTTTGGTCGGCATCTCCCTCGGTGTGGCTTCGGTGATTGGCGGGGCGCGGGTGTTGGCCGAAAAAGGTGAGCCTGTGCGCTGGGTGATCGACTGGGAAGGGCCTTGCGATCAACGCACAATCACCGCCAACCAAAGCATGGGTGCGCCTGCGATGGGGCACAGGTCAGACGATACGGCGTATTGGGCTCCACGCGAGGCCGTGCGTCATGTCCCCCATATCGACTGTGGCTATTGGCGCTTACAGGCCGACCCTGACCATGCGCAGCCTGGTGAGCTCGCCCATGCTTTGGCGATGATGAGGGCTGCGTCCAGCGCGGCGTTGCCATGGTTTCAACTCAACACCCACCACCGGGGAACGCTACCGAGTGCACCCAAATGGCTCAAGCCGGGCCCGTTTGCAGCCAACCGTGATCTTCGACGGACGTTGGCGTCGTTGGTCCGATGAGTAACAGGCGTGCACAGCGGCTGTGTTCCTCCCATTGTGCCCATCCCGTCTCTCGGGTTGCCCTATTGGACTGGGTAGGGGCGGCGATTCGCGGCTCGAGAACCGGGACGCCTTGCTCCCGGAACTGATCAAGAAGATTTTTGGCGCTCTGCCGAAAACGATTGACGACGGCACCTGGGCAGTCGGACATGACGCTAAGGCCCTCGAGAATCCTCACGATACCGTCGGCAGTATGGAGGTCGAATACAGCCAACCTTTTCTCAGCCACCCGCTCTAATCGTCCTTCTCGCAGGTGTTTTAGGCGTCCCAGCTTGGGTGCTGCTCGGTAGGTGACCACCACGACTTCCCCGGGCACAACCAATCTGGGCGGATGTCTCGACAGCGTTGGGTCTGCGGGGGCTTGGAAACCGGCCATATCTTGTGCCCAGTCAGGGATGTTCACCCAGTGGATACCGTCCTTAAAAGCCAGACACAGTCGGGCCATGCCGATATTCAGAAGCTGTTGTTGGTCTACGACAATCGCCTTCACCCCAAGTTTGCGTCTGATCGCAAGGCATTGCGTTTGCAGCTGTTCTAGGTCTTCTCCACGAATTACGATTTTTGGGTACCGCTTCATGGCAAGCATTTTGGCTGTGACCCCATCAATATTGAGGATGTCGGCCAAAGTCGGATGTTCCTCAGGCCCGCCGTTGCCATCGATAACCAAGGCGTACCGCCGTCGAACCTTGGGCAGCCGTATTTGGGGGGGCACATCCAGCGTGGGCGAATCAACCTGGGTCGGCTCTTGAGGCTTGGGTTGGTTTTGGTGAAGTCCGATCGCCTCTTGAAGCCCCTCGATGTGTCCATGGGCCATGGCGGCTCGGAGTTGAACGTCCAGGTCATCCGGGAGTGCCCCCCCACCTGAGGGTGCCTCAGCAGGCTCAGGCAGAGGCTGGCCGCAATACATGCACGCTTGTCGGTGTGCGGCATTTGGGCGTTGACACCCTGGGCATGGTCGGGTCATGTTCACACCGTACACCAATCACCGATTGGCCGAACGAGACCGCCGATAAAGTGCCCGATTGTGGCGGTTTCAACTGGGAAGTCACACTTCTGTTGCTTTACGCATATGCCATTTTGAGTCAAAGTAAAATGTCAGCCTTTTTTGGGTTGGTGTCAGGAAATTTATAACACTCAGTTGTCCTGCATTATGTCCCAATCACCCCTTCAAACCCTCGCCATCAAAGCGCCTGTGTATGGGGGTCGAATCCGGTTGGCACCCATCGGTTTTGTGGGCGCTATAGCGCTGGCAGTGGTAATTCCCTCCGCCGAGTCAGGGGTTTGGTATTGGCTCGGAATGTTCAACCGTGTGCTCGCCTCCCTCAGCATTTGCAGCATGGCGCACAGTTTAGAGCACGCTGTTTATTGTCACTTTTATGGACGGAGAAGCGTTCTCCGCTTTGTGGTACAGCTGGCCCTCATCATGGCTGGCAGCCTCGTTGGACTGGCCGCAGTTTACCTGGTCGGCATACCGTTGCGGGGGATTGGAGATGGTGGCACGGCTTTGCTCGCGGTGGTCGTTGGGGCGGTGTGGTTGGGGGCTGCGGCATCGGGCTCGTTGCTGGTGCTAACCCTTGAACGCCTGATTCGTCCGCTAACCCGCGAGTTCGAAAGTCGGATGAATGCAGCTGTTTTGACCCTGGTCAGCATGACGGCCCTCACGGCCCATTGGGCATCCAGTTTTGGCTACAAAGCCTTCGCATTTTCCAGCAGTGGAAAACCCCTGAGCTACAGCCTCGATTTGGGCTTTGGTACGGTGTGGACGATCCAGCCCGCTCAGATTTATGCGTGGACTACATCCACCGAAATTATGGCTCAAAGTTACTTGTTATTTTTGGTGATGGTCGGGTCCCCGGCTGTGATGAGCGCCAGCAGCAAGCTCTCTCAAGCCTTGATGGCGAACCTTGCGCCACTGCAACAGGGCTTCGAGGCATTGGCGCGTGGCGAGCTCGATTTTAGTATCCCGAACGGTGGAATCGCCGATGTGGATCAGCTCAACCAGACCTTCAATAAAATGGTGAGCGCGCTCGCCATGGCCAAAAAAATAGAAGGTGCTTTTGGGTCGTATGTCAGCGAGGAGATTCTCGAACAAATTAAAAGCCAGCATGGTGAGGCTGACCTTGAGCCTTCCTTGCGCGTGGCCACGGTGTTCTTTGCTGATATTCGGGGCTTTACGTCGATGTCAGAACGCATCAACCCCAAGCAGTTGCTGGCGGTGCTCAATCGCTTTTATGAAGAGGTTGCGAAGGTGGTTCATGCACACCAAGGCTTTTTGGTCCAATACATCGGTGATGCTGTGGTGGTGGTTTTTAACGGGCCGATCGACCAGCCGAACCATGCGGATATGGCCGCATCTTGTGCGGTCGATGTACAGCGGGCGGTCACCGAGCTCAATACCCAAAATGTCTTCCCCGAGGCGGGTGAGTTGATGATCGGCATCGGCGTCGCGACGGGGCCGATGGTGGCAGGTAATCTCGGGGATTCAGCCCATCTATTGCAGTACACGGTGCTTGGTGACACGGTCAACCAGGCCGCTCGCATCACAGGGATGGCCCCACCGGGTGCGGTGTATGTGAATCAGCGCAACGCTGAGATGATCGACCCCATGCATGACCCACAAGCCCTCAAGGCCGTTTTGGTCAAAGGCCGCGCCCGCAAGGTTAAACCCCACCAGATTTGGCCCCGTTCAGAATGTACCGACGTCACAGAGGTCCGGAATATCTCAAAGGTTTCATGGCCCGAGGCCGCCGGCGAGGCCTAAGTACCATCAAACTCGGGCAGGGCCTTCAAGGCAAGGCCGGTCCAACTCACTTGAGCGCTGGCCACATATTCGGGTGTACCTTTGGCCACGATATTGCCGCCGTGATCGCCACCATCTGGTCCCATATCGATGATGTGGTCAGCATTTTTTATGACGTCCAGGTGATGCTCGATGACCACGATCATGTGGCCAGCATCCACCAGGCGATGAAGCACGCCGACGAGCTTTTCGACATCGTAAAAGTGCAAGCCCGTGGTTGGCTCGTCTAATAAAAAGCAGGTCTCGCGTTTTCGTCCGACCAACTCGGTTGCCAGCTTGAGCCGTTGGGCTTCGCCGCCGCTGAGGGTGTTCGCAGGTTGGCCCAAGCGCAGGTAACCGAGGCCAACATCTTCGAGTGGCTGCAAGCGTCTGACGATGGCGCGATGGTGTCCAAACAGGGAGAGGGCTTCGGTCACGCTCATCTGCAGCACATCGGCAATGGTGTGGCCACTCCATTGCACGGCCAATGTCGCCTCGGAAAAGCGTGCGCCCAGACAATGCTCGCACTCGACCCACACATCGGACAAAAAGTGCATCTCAATCAAAATGGCACCCCGCCCTGAACAGTGGCTGCACCAGCCGGTTTTTCCGTTGTAGGTAAACCGAGAAGCATCAAAGCCGAGAGATTGGGCCGATGTGGTCGATGCGAACAGTTTTCGGATGGGGTCGAGAACTTTGGTGTATGAGGCGGGTGTGCTCCGGGGTGACCGACCGATCGGGCGTTGGTCGATGGTGACGATGCGGGCGGGGCCGGCCTTTCGGGCTTTTCTTCGGGCCTCCAAGTGTGGGGCGAGCGTGTTCATCACATAGCTGGACTTTCCGCTGCCGCTGACGCCGCTGACCACGGTCAAACACCTGCGGGGGATGCGGCTGGTGAATCCATTCAAATTGTGTGCGTTCGCCAGCGGCACATCGATCCACAGTTTGGTCTCTCTGCGGGTTTTGGGCATGGGAATGACCCGTTTCCTCGTCAGGTACGCAGCGGTCAGGCTGCCGCTGGCTGCGATATCTTCAATGCGTCCACTCGCGATAATTTCACCGCCGAAAGTGCCAGCCCCAGGACCCATATCGATGACATAATCCGCGGTTCGTATCACATCGGGGTCGTGTTCAACCACCACCAAAGTGTTGCCCAGGTCTCTGAGTCCCTCGAGGGTGCCCAAGAGCTTCGCCGTGTCCCGTTGATGAAGCCCGATGGTCGGTTCATCCAGGACATAAATGGTGCCGGTCAAGCGTGCGCCGAGTTGTGTCGCGAGCCGAATACGCTGCGCCTCTCCGCCGCTGAGGGTGTCTGCGCTTCTGTCGAGGCTAAGGTAACCAAGGCCCACATCAGCCAAAAAGCCAATCTTGGCTTTCATGTCCTCAAGCGCTTGTTCGGCAATGACCATGTCGTGGTCGGAGAGTCGAATATTGTCGAAGAAACCTGCGGCCTCTTTGACGGTTAGCGCGGTGAGTTGGTGGATGCCCAAGCCGCCCAATTTGACCGCCAGCAAGGCCGGCCGGAGGCGACCCCCATGACAGGCTGAGCAGATGGCGTCTTCACCGACCCAGTTGGCCCGGCCTTTCCACCCGTTTACAATCTGAATGATGCCCTTCCAAAGCCGCGATTCGACCACAGAGGTGACGGAGCGCCCCCACCGTTTGGTCCACCGGATGTCCAAGGGTTCGGCATGACCATAAAGCAGATCATTTTGCAGTTGGGCCGGTAAGGACTCGAAAGGGACGTCTTGGTTGAGCTTGTGCTGTTTATAGAGCTTGCCGAGCATCGCCCGCATGGGCTTAGAGCGAAACACCACCGAGCTGATGCGTTTGTCGAGGGCCTCTTTGAGCTTTCTGTGGGGCTTCTTGAGGATTTTTAGTGGGTCGAGTGCTGCGCGTTTCCCCAGGCCATCGCATCCGCTACAGGCGCCAACATGACTGTTGAATGAGAAATGCCTCGGGGTGAGGGGCTCTGCAATCGCTGGTCCGTGGGTGGGGCATTCGGCTGCGAGCGCCATGGTGAATACTGACCCACTTTGTGGCATGAACTCAGCTTTGTCTCCGCCCAAGCCGTATGCGAGGGCGATGGCGTCTGCGATTCGGCTGGTGTGGGTCGTGCCCGGGGAAAAGCGGTCAACCACCAGGTGCATACCTTGGAGAGGGGTGTCTGGGTCGAGTGTGCATTCGGCGGCTTTACCGCTGAGCTTGGGGTTCCAAACTCGGCCAAATCCATCGGCCAAGAGGTCTGTGGCGCTGGCACTGGGGGGCAGGGAGCAGAGCAACCAGCCTGGGCCTGGATTTAAGTCCCGGAGTTGGAGAGCGGCCTCGCTTGGGGCGAGGCCATCGATGGGGACGTGGCAGCGTGGGCAGTGGGCCTGGCCAATGCGCGCATAAAGCAGTCGTGTGGTGTCGTACAGCTCGGTGACGGTCGCCACGGTTGAGCGCGGGTTGTGGCTTCTGTTGCGCTGATCGATGGCGATGGCGGGTGCGAGCCCTTCGGTTTCATCCACCGGCGCTCGCCCTGTTCGCCCTAAAAACCGGCGGGCGTAGGTGGAGAGGCTCTCAACATAGCGCCGTTGTCCTTCTGCAAATAGGGTGTCGAAGGCCAAGGATGTCTTTCCCGAGCCGCTCACCCCCGTCACCACGGTGATTTTTTCGGCTGGAAATCGAACGTTGATACCCTTCAAATTATGGGTGTGGACGCCGGTGAGCACGATGTCTTTTGTCTTGGTGCTTTTCGCGGTCTTGGCGCTGGCCTCGGGCAGTGTGGTCGGCTTCTTAGGGTCTCGATTGAGGACCGCTCGGAGCACTTTTCCGGTGGCGGTGTCCATGTTGGCGATGTGCTCGGGGGAGCCTTCGCCCACGAGGTAACCACCACTTTCACCGCCCTCGGGCCCCATGTCGATGATGTGGTCGGCGACCTTGATGACGTCTGCGTTATGCTCGATGACGGCCACGGTGTTGCCATGGTCAACAAGCGCGGCCAAAGCACCCAAAAGCCGCTCGACGTCTGCCATATGCAAGCCAGTTGTCGGCTCATCCAGCAGGTAGAGGGTGCGCCCAGTTGCGGGCCGATGAAGCTCAGTGGCGAGCTTGATGCGTTGTGCCTCGCCGCCAGAAAGGGTGGTGGACGTTTGGCCGAGGGAGATGTATCCAAGGCCGACCGAGTTTAGGGTGTCGAGGATGCGCTTGATTTTCTTATGCCGCGCGAAGAAGTCTCCAGCCGCTGCAATCGTCATGCGCAAAATGTCGTAGATCGTCTTTCCCCGATAGCGAATCTCGAGGGTTTCGGCGTTAAATCGTCGGGCAAAGCAGATGTCGCAAGGCACCTCGACATTGGACAAAAACTGCATCTCAATGGTTTTGATGCCGGCACCAGAACAGGGCTCACAGCGCCCGCCTGCAACATTAAAGCTGAACCTTCCTTTGGTGTAGCCCCTTGCGCGAGATTCAGGGACTTGGGTGAAGAGGGCGCGGATATGGTCCCACATGCCGGTGTAGGTCGCCGGGTTGGAGCGTGGTGTGCGACCGATTGGGGTCTGGCTGATGCAGACCACCTTGTCGATGTGGTCAAGCCCCTCGATGCACCCATAAGCACCGGGTTTTTCTTTGGCTTTGTGAAGGCTCATCGCCAGGCTGCGGTGGAGCACATCCATCATCAGCGTGCTTTTGCCTGAACCACTCACGCCGGTGACCGCGATGAAGGTGCCCAATGGGAATCGCACATCGACGGACTTTAGATTGTTGGCCGTCGCACCCTTGATAAAGAGGGCCTCACCATTGCCCACCCGGCGGGTTTTAGGAACGGCGATGGATTTTTCACCACGTAAATACGCAGCGGTGAGGCAATCGGATGCCATAAATTTTTGTGGGGTCGCTGCAGCGGTGATCTGACCGCCATCTTTTCCGGCGCCAGGCCCCACCTCTATCAAATAGTCTGCGCGCAGCATGGTCTCGGTGTCGTGTTCAACCACCAACACGCTGTTTCCCTTGTCTCTAAGTGCTTCGAGTGCGTCCAAAAGCCGGTTGAGGTCGCGGGGATGAAGCCCGATGCTCGGCTCGTCCAAAATATAGGTCACCCCCTGAAGTCCTGCTCCCACTTGAGAGGCCAGCCGAATGCGTTGGGCTTCGCCCCCTGAAAGCGTGCCAGCACCCCGATCGATGCTGAGGTATCCCAGACCCACTTGGTCCAAAAACTCAAGCCGAGCCTGAAGTTCTCGAATGATCGGTGTGCCGACCAGGGTTTCTGTCTCTCCTGCCAGCTTTAGGCTCTCAAAGAACCCTCTGGCCTGAGAAATGGTCATCTTGGTGAGGGCGTCGATGCTGTGTTCGCGAAAGCGGACTGCCCGGGCGATTGGGTTGAGGCGCATGCCGGCGCAGTCGCCACAAACCACGGCATCTCGGCAGGCACCTAAGCGGTTCATTTTGGACCATTTCCATGCGTGCTCAACCCCGCGCATGACGCCCCCCCAGGTCACCTTGCTTCTGCTGGTACGGGTGCCGTCATCTCGTTTTCGATCGGCGACGTAGGTGACGTCTGCCCCGAATAACAGGGCCTGCTGGTGCGATTCGGAGAGCGCACTAAAGGCGGTGGATGGGTCGATGCCGAGGGCCGCTCCGACTTGTGCGAGCGTGGGCCGACTGAGTGTGGTGAAGGGCAGACGCACATCGCCCTCGAGGACCGTCAGAAAGTCCATGAGGCCGGCGTTGGTATCGAGCAGGCGGTCCAGGTTGAAGTCCTCCAGGCGCCCCAGGCCATTGCATGTCTCGCACGCGCCTTGGGGGGCGTTGAAGGAAAACAAGCGTGGCTCCATCTCGGGAATAGAGATGTTGTGCTCAACACAGGAGCGTGAGGCTGAAAAAACCGTGTGTGACTCGCCGACCAAGACGGTGACCATGCCCTTTGTCATTTTTAGGGCAGTCTCGATGGCCTCCACAAGACGCCCGCGTTTATCAGCCCGCGCCCGCAGTCGGTCGACCACAATCTCGATGGTGTGCTTTTCGTACCTGGCCAAAGTGATGGGCGCTTCGAGGCTGCGGACCTCCCCGTCCACCCTTGCTCGGATAAACCCATTGGCCAGCGCATCTTTGAGGGTTTTCCGGTATTCACCCTTCCGGTGCCACACGACCGGGGCCATCACATGCAGCTTGGCGTCTGGGCTGGTGTTCAAGATTCGGTCGGCGATTTGACTGGCGCTCAATGTCGAGATTTCAGTCTGGCAAACAGGGCAGTGAGGGGTACCCAGGCGGGCCATCAACAAGCGCAGGTGGTCCAGAATTTCGGTGACCGTGCCGACGGTGCTGCGCGGGTTTCGATTGACGGTTTTTTGGTCGATCGAGAGGGTGGGGCTGAGGCCGTCGATGCGGTCGACTTTGGGTTTTTCCATCTGTCCTAAAAATTGCCGCGCGTAGCTGGACAAGGACTCCATGAACCGTCGTTGGCCCTCTTGGTAGATGGTGTCGAAGGCCAAAGAGGATTTGCCGGAGCCGCTTAGCCCCGTGATCACCACCAGTTGGTTGCGGGGAATGTCGATGTCGACATTTTTTAGATTGTGCTCACAAGCACCTTGGACACGTATAAATTCCACGCAGTCATCTATTGTGGCTGGGCCATGCACGCTCGCTTCAAAGGCTGAGAGGCGATAAACGGCGACTGGGAGGCCAGTGTGGCACGAAAACACAGCCCAGCTTTTATAGCCTTGGTCGCCCAGGCAAAGGCATGTATTCCTGAGGTTTCGGTTGCCGATGTGCTGGCGATGAGATCCCGAGGTGATGCCCTTACGGTGATCGACACCCGAGAAAAGTACGAATGGGACGCGGGGCATATTGACGGCGCCCTACACTTATCCAAGGGGACCATCGAGCGGGATATCGAGCTTGCAATAGGGGATATGAGTGCAGTGTTGGTTTTGTATTGTGGGGGCGGATACCGCTCAGCCCTGGCCACCGAAGCGCTGCGCAGGATGGGCTACACCAACGCGGTGTCCTTGGATGGCGGTTGGCGGGCATGGCAACACGATCAAAATGCCAGCTGAATCGCTTTAGTTCACCTCGACGATAATCCCTGAGACCGTGTGAGCCTCACCGTCGTACTCGAATGTCGTTTTTACACGCCGGACCATCCGTGACAGCCCAAGTTGTGCCGCGTCGACCAACCAGGTTTCAGGTGGAATGAGTCCTTCGTGGGTGGGGGTGCTGCCTCCGGCTGTGGTCGCCTCGAGGTGAATGACGAGGGGAGCAGTCGGCCGAAAATCCAGAGTAGCCCCGCCCGTGGAATCAATGCTCAACTGCAGGTCGTCCCTGGGGATGTCAATATCTCCAATACGGGCCCACTCAAGGCGCTGCGAACCTTGATGGTCCACGCCAATGGACACCCCATGCCCCATGATGACCAGGGTTTTTCGGGGCAAATTTGGAATGGAGTCACCCCCACGGTGGAAGGTCACAGCCTGGCCTTGAAAGATGCCCCCGCGTCGACCGGCGGTAAACCAGCCGTGGGACTTTCCGTGGGTAATGGCGCTCGCGATGGTCCATTGGCCCCCATCGATCACGGTCGTGGATATGGGCGGTTGTGGCCCACCGGGGCCTATGTAGACGATGGCGTTGGCTGAATCG
>OBJC01000006.1_pt1 | contig 58518 bp, 50 predicted proteins | sample 1481521 | NCBI WGS metagenome assembly OBJC01 (sample SAMEA2341961, study PRJEB22496) | metagenome | biome: marine; feature: hydrothermal vent; material: water | place: Pacific Ocean | collected 2011/2012 | reverse complement strand
CATCGGCGTCAGCATCGGCATCGGCGTCAGCGTCGGCATCAGCGTCGGCATCGGCGTCAGCGTCGGCGTCAGCATCAGCGTCGGCATCGGCATCAGCGTCGGCATCGGCATCGGCGTCAGCGTCGGCATCAGCGTCGGCGTCAGCGTCAGCATCAGCATCAGCATCAGCATCAGTGTCGGCATCAGCCTCCCCGCCAACCCAGCCACAATCCTCACCACCGTCGATCTCATCGCCCGCGATGCACAGGCGCATAATCCAGTCACCGGTCAGAAAAAATGCTGCTGATCGAAACCAGCCAAAGCCACCTGAAGCGTAGAGGTAGTTTAATTCTGGAGTAATCGTGCCATCGGCGTCGCGCGCAATGCTCGGAAAACCCGCAGCAGTATGGCACACCGACACCACCACATTTCCGCTGAGGATATATGGTAAACCGCCCTCAAATGAGCCCATGTCGATCTCATTAAATGCCTCTTCCGAGCTGGTCAGCGGCACGGTTCCGCCACCCACATAGCCGACACCGCTAAAGTCAAAACCATCGATATTGTAGACATCGACGTTGAAGTCCACCGTGGCTCCGGTGGCCCCCCCCACCAACAGCTGTAATTTTGCAATCGAAAACGGGTACTCGCCGAGATCCGGGACAAACATGCTTGCAAAACACTCGCCAGCGATAAATCCGCCTTGAAAGCCGGCTTCTGCGCCGCTCGTGAAGCCATCATTGATGATGTACCGTTCGCCAGCCGAAGCCGGTGCCAACAAAAACGTAAACAACAAAACCAAAGTGTTCATCTCGACTCCTCAACAGGGGGCTGACGTCGGCCCAGGCATAAAGCCATGAGCCCCATAAGAAAGCCTAACAACGGTGCAGCAGTCGGCAGGGAATTTGTACACCCACATCCCTCAGCCTTGGGTTTTTCACCGTTATTGGGGGTTGACCTAAGCTCACCCGAATCGACCGCCGCACCACCCGTGTCGTCATCGGACCCATCGGTGTGAGACCCAGCGCCCGTGTCGAAGCCCTCGGGCCGCAGACAAAGCCGTTCGCCATCTTCAGCCGGGTCATCGTATAAAAATGCACCATCTGGCACCCCACACTCAGCACCAGCCTCACAGTCGTCGTCGGTGTCGCAAAGCCGAGAGCAGTACCCTTCGGTGGCCATCGAATTTGTAAAAAGGCATAATTCTTCGCAATTGAACACCGTCCGGGAACAAAAGGCACCAAAGGAATCTCGCCGCTCATCACACACTGAGATTCCATCGATCTCGCGGCAATAGCGGAACAATCCATCCCCATCGCGTTCTGCACAATCCGAATCAACCGCGCATTCATCACGCCCATTTCCGTAAGTCTCACACAGTCCACGGCGGTCATCCCCAGACAAGGAGCCCTGCCAATCTCCGCCCACATAAGCAAAGAACATCGTGGCTGCGACATCGGACCAGTTGTGGTCCATCCCAGCCACATGCCCAAGCTCATGAGTGACGATGGACGAGGCTGAGACCGTGGATGGACTGCCGTAGAGGTCTCCTGGGCCATCGACCCACAAAAAGTCCACACCGTTGAACAAAATATCGGCGCCCGAGGGGGCTGGTAGCCCATCAACCAACTCGAAGCGGGTGGCCGCCATGCCCAAAACCCCCGCTCCCCAGGTCCAGGCTTCATCCTCCCAGCTCAATACATTTAAACCATCATCCTCAAATCCGACATCGGTGACACCGGCCAGCACATACTCAAAGTCGCTACACGCCACTGACGACCATGCATCAAGCGCTCGAGACACCACAGCCACCGTGGCATCAAGGCCGAGCGCACCCGAACCGGGATCGCTGATAAACATCTCCATGGGCAACACCTCTGGAGGGTAAACCAAGCCATTTATCGCCCAAGGCGGCGGAATAGGCCCATCGAGTCTGGCCATGGCCCCACCCAAGTCCACAGGCACCAAGCCTCTGGGCGTCTCGGACACCAAAAAATGCCAACGTTCACCCGCCAACACCCTGGGCACGCCCCCCACCACCACCGGGGGCTGACCGTTGGCTCCCGGGGTGACCACCACCACATCTCCATGAGCTGTGGCGACGGTAATCTCTGTGATCGGGAGCGCCGAATCGATTTGGGAAACCGACACAGATGCCACCACACCGGCCACTATTTGGGGAATCATAAGCCCAAGATAGCTCAAGCCAGGTTCCGCCGCCGAATGGTCGCCTGAGCCCCGGTCGCCACGAGCAGCCCCCCATCTCCGCGCCGTAGCTCTGCCGCGTTGGCCTCGTCGGTGTCAATATGCATCTCGAGCACGTACTTTTCTGACACCCGCACCAACACATCTCCAAAAATCAAATCTCGACCATCAGAGTCTATCGCGACCTCAACAACATCCTTATCCGAAACCCCAAAGCGGGCAGCATCGTCGGGGTGCATATGAATATGCCGGCGGGCACAAATCAACCCATGGTCCAAAGCAACCGTCCCTGCCGGTCCTTCGAGGATAATGCCGGGCGAATGCGAGATGTCACCTGAATTACGGATTGGCGCATCCAGCCCCAAATGAAACTCATCGGTCCTCGAAATCTCAACCTGATTACCTGGTCTCGTGGGGCCCAGGACCCGCACACCGTCAATCCGGTTTTTAGGTCCAATCAGGTTGAGCTTCTCCACCGCTGCAAACTGTCCAGGCTGGGAGATGTCTTTGTAGTGGGTCAAGCTGTGACCAGCGCCGAACAAACGCTCGACCATCGGCTGGGTAAGATGAATATGCCGTGCAGATATCGCGATGGGAACTTTAGCGGCGTCAACCACCGCATCTTGTGATTGTACGAGCCCGGCCACCTGGCGCGCAATCTCTCGGGCCTCGTCGGTGGCCACCACCAACAGCTGCACACGACTGGTCGCTGTACTGATGCGCGCGATTGGCGCCGCGAGGCTTAAATCCACATCCCGGTTGCGGTCCTCGTCGAACTGTGCGCCCAAAAAACCCAAGCGCTGGCACACCCGATTGCGCATCAATGCGCTGTTTTCGCCAATGCCCCCAGTAAACACGATGGCATCCACCCCGCCCATCACCGCAACATAAGCCCCCACATACTTTCGCAACCGATGCGCGGTGACCTGAATCGCCATCCTGCAGGCATCGTCGCCGTCCGCCGCTTTCGCCTCGATATCCCGCATGTCATTGCCAAGCCCACTCAGCCCCGACAAGCCCGAGTCACGGTTGAGTAAAGCATCTAAGCCGTCCACATCCAGCCCCTCCACACGCATCAAATGCAGCAACACGCCGGGATCTACATCGCCGCAACGGGTGCCCATGACCAGGCCCTCAAGCGGCGTCATGCCCATCGATGTCTCCACGGAGCGACCATTTTCGACCGCGGTAACCGAACAACCATTGCCCAAATGACAAGTGATAATCCGAAGCGCCTCAATGCCAGTACCCAAGTACTCGGCTGTGGCGCGGGCCACATACTGATGAGATGTGCCATGAAAACCATAACGCCGAAGCCCATGCTTTTTGACCAGCGTGTGTGGCAAGGCATACGCACGGGCTCGCCGAGGCAACGTGGCATGAAAGGCGGTGTCAAACACGGCGATATGAGCGATATCGGGCAAGGCCGCGATGGCCGCTCTTATGCCAATCAGTGCGGGAGGATTGTGAAGTGGTGCAAGCCTTGAGAGGGACTCAATAATGGCGATGCTCTCGGCATCTAAACGCGTGGGGGCGCTAAATATATCGGCACCATGCACCACACGATGGCCAACGCCAGCCAAGGATATCTCTACGGTTAGACCCGAAATTATGCACGCCAAAGCCCCCTGGTGATCCTTGGTTTTCAAGGGAAGAAGCTCGCCATTAAGCACACATGTCGCTTGGTCTGTGCCTAAACGCTGGGCCACGCCGCCACCGATGTGCAATCCCGATGAAACGTCGATCACCGCCACCTTCACTGATGAGCTTCCACAATTGACCACGAGAATATTCATCTTGACCCCATAGGATTTAAACGATGGTGTCAGCTATAATCGCTCAACACAATTAGTAGGCGCTACCCCTGAGCACAAACCCGAAAGAGGTGGACTTCAACCCCCACGCGAACCGGCCTTTTCTATGGCTAATCGCTGCGGTCGCGGTCGCCGTCGGTCTCTCTTTTGGTGCGGTCACACAAGACGATGCCTTCATCTCTTTTCGGTACGCAGACCATCTGGTCGCAGGCCACGGTCTGGTATTCAATGTGGGCGAATGGGTAGAGGGCTACACCAACCTGCTGTGGACGCTCCTCTTGGCTGGGGTGATGGCCTTGGGCGGAGAGCCGGTCATTGGCTCGACCATCATGGGGCTCCTGGCCATGGTCGGCACCATCGTCGCGACCGCCAAACTCGCCCACGGTCATCATCTCAGCCCAGCCATTCTGCTCGTTCCTCCGCTGCTTGTGGCCTCCGACGCCCTGTTCATTCTCGAAAGCGTGGAAGGTCTCGAAACCAGCTTGTTCGCCGCCTTGGTCACCTTCGGCACCCTCGCCACCATCAAAGATGAAAAACACACCGCGAGCATCTATTTTGTGCTCGCCTGCTTGACCCGGCCTGAGGGTGTCGCCGTATGGGGATTTGTTCAACTCGGACTGTGCCTTTGGGCAGTTCGACAACAGCACCTCATCCAGCAACTGCGCGCTTCTCTTTTCGCTTCGGTCCCAATCGTGGGCTGCTTGCTGCTGCTCACAATCTGGCGCCTTTGGGCCTATGGAGACCCCTTACCCAACACATTTTATGCCAAGACCGGACACCTCGCTATCCCCCGAGGCCTTGGCTATTTATGGGCACATATTCAAAGCCATCCCGTGTTGTGGGCACTCGCTTTAGGCGGCATGTTCTTTGGCCCTTCCCACAAAAAGGCCACAGTCACCCGCACAACCGTCGTTTTATATCTGAGCTATGTGGTCGCCATCGGCGGTGACTTTAAACCCACCGGCCGCTTTATCATCACCGTACTGCCGATGATGGCCGTCCTCACTCAGGGCAGCATCTCGCGAATTATCGCCACGCCAAGCCGTATTCGGTGGGCGATTGTCTTCGGCACCGTCACCGTGGGCCTTTGGGCGGGCCAGCATCGGCTCATCGCCGCGAAAGCCTATGCCGCCGAGCGCCACGCCAACCTCGAGGCCCGAAAGCTGGTTGGCGACTGGATTGCCGCCCACACCCCAGCCCAGACAGTCATCGCCATCCACTCAGCTGGCGTGATCCCTTTTTACGCCAACCGCCGTACAATCGACATGTGGGGCCTTACCGACCGCACCATCGCTCGCACCCCCATTCGGGGCATAGGAACCGGAATGGCTGGCCACGAAAGGTCAAATCCAACCTATGTTTTCGAGCAAAATCCGGACCTGTATTTGCCCGAAGATCGGGTCTTCACCTTACACGCCCGCACCCTCGATGTACCCGAAGACTTTCCATCTGACTTTCGGGCCACATACAAGGCTGTGAGCGTGCCGATTTCTGGGCGTTTCCTCAATATGTGGGTCAGGCGCTAGCCCTTTTTTCGTGCCGCGAATGCATCGCGTTGTTCCGCTGTGGCTGGCACCTGATGTCGGGCCTTCCATTCGTCATAAGGCATGCCATAAACCGCCTCTTGAGCGCTGGATTTTTCAAGCTCCAACCCCGCATCTTCAGCCGCCGCGGCATACCATTTACCCAAGCAATTTCGGCAAAAATCAGCCAAAATCATCAGGTCTATATTTTGGACCTCAGTGTGGGCTTGTAAATGGTCACGAAGGCGCCGGAATACCGCTGCCTCTATCTGTACTTGCTGTTCATCGGTCATGATTAATCCACCAAAATTAATGTACTGAGTCCGTCTTCTGAACGGGAGACTTCACCCTCGGAGGCCCCAACAACGCGCAAATCGGGCAACGGAACTGTCATGCCACTGAGTAACGCCCCGATAACAGCGCCAGGTAGCCGGGCATTGAGCTCGGCCGCAGCCTCTGGGTTGGATAAGCCCCAATCGGTCTCGAGTGCGACGGGGTTGGCAACAACATCACCCATCCCCAGGAGAATCTCGCAGTCCCCAATGCCCAAGCCCAAATTTGCACTGCCATCGATAACAAAATGGGCGATGTCCCCAAGTTCACCGTCGGGGGTCTCGAGGGCGACGACCAGGCCACCGATCGAGATGACGGCCACACCGTCCTCTTGCACCACGACTGGGGGCATCGCGAGGGTGGTGCTCGCGGAGGTCTCTGTAGACTCAAACAGGTTGTTGGCCAACACCGTGAGCGTGTCGTCTTCGGTCGAAAAGCGTGTATCAAAGGCACCCTGGACCCATAATGAGTGCAGCAGGATGTTGATCAGATTGTCAGAAACCAAGATACCAAAGGCCTGACCCTGAGCATCGAGGGAGGCGGTGTTCGGCTGTTGGAAAATATCGCCGCCCAAGTTTAGGCCAGCGTCAACACTCACATCAAACTCAAAGCTGAGCCCATGGTCAGACACTTCAAAGCCAGACACTACCGGCTGAATGTCGATTTCTGCACCCATCATTTCATGAACACCCAGATTGGTCAGACCGTTGATATGGCCCTCGATGAGCGGCAATACCATATCGAACACCTCTGCAGACATCACGGGACCAACCTCGGCCAACAGTGCGTCCTTAAATCTATTGCTCTCCAAAATGTCCTGAAAACCATCTGTTTGCAGATCGAAAGCGGCCACGGTGATGGCGGTGTTGCTCACAGACAGGGCGATTTTTCCGTCGTCGATACCCAAATCGATGTCACCAGAAACGCTCGCGCCGGCCGCGGTGAGTGTAATGGCGATGGTATCGCCCATGCCCAACACGCCCACATCTACCTGTCCGGTGACCACCAAATCGTGCAGCGTGTATTCAGCAAAAAGATGCGAATCCGTGGTCCGAACCAGAGCCGCGGCGGTTGAAAATGTAATGGCGTCAATATTGACGACCACCGAGCCCAAAAGGCCCTCCGCCGCCGAGAAAACAGGGTTCGACTCCATCACCATCTCGGTCAACGTCTCTGGATCGAGCTGCTGGGCCGCCCAATCTGCCACCATACCAAGACCCTCATTGTCCATCGAAAACATCAAGCCCTTGTCGATGATCTGCCGCTCCACCCAGTACTCGCTCACCCGCACGGCCAACCGCTCCGACACCGTCTCACCGTCATCATCCACCCCGGTCAACACGATGGCCTCAACCCCGACCATATCGCTCAAGGTGACCGAAAACTGACCCGCCCCATCAACGGTGATCGGCTGGCCATTCACCCGGACATCTTCCAACTGTTTTGCCACCCCGGTCACCACGACTGAGTCGCCAATGATGTCGGTATTTGCCGCAGGACTGGAAATCTCGAGCTCAACCCCACCATTTTCTGACGGGTCGCCAGCACCCGCATCATCGGCCCCAAAGCCCTCAAGGTCGGATTTTGAGCCCTGAAACCCACAGCCGAGCGCGAAAATCGAGAGAAACAAAGTCTGAGTTGAAGTCATGACATCTCCTTCTGAATCACAGATTTACCAGGGTAAACAAGCGAAAGATAGCCCTGAACACCGACTGTCACCCCAATGTCGCATGATGATGTTTCATTTTTGTTTCAAACAACACTTCAATTTCCCAGCGTTTTCAACTGCGCCTCGGCGAGTTCGATATAGCGCCAGGTTCGAACTTTTTGGCCATCTTTAGGGCGTATCGCTGTGTCCAACACCGACTTCAAGACTTGGGAAGCCTCGCCTTTTCGGTCGAGCTCTGCGAGTATCTCCGCCTGTTTCATACCGGCCCGCAAAATCGTGTCGCCCTTGGCAAACTTTGTGGCGAGTACTGCAGACAATAAGGCCTCATCCAAACGCGCCTCATCGTGAAGCACACCCGCCCGCTTATTGTGGTAGCTAAATTCTTCAGGAAAATGAACGATGGCCGCGTCGACCACCTCGAGCGCCCCTTCAACATTTCCCGCCCTGTACAGCAAATCCACCAAAAAGCTGGTCCGTCCGCGGTCGCTCACTGGGTCGCCTGAAAAAGCGGTGCGATACAAGGCCGCCCCCAAAGCAAAGATGCGCTCTGGGTGCTCATTATCGGGGGTGATGTCCGCCAAAACATAGGCCAGTTCAGCGGCTTGTTCAGGGGGGACATGGTTGAGGCCTTCAACGATCGCTTGCCGCACAAGGCTTCGACTCGACTCTGGAATGTCCTCTTGTTGGAACAGTTCATACACAACCGCCCAAATCCACTCCATAATCTCGGGCGATTTTTGCGCGACCAAAATCGGCAGCAGATCATGACTCGGGGCCAGACGAAAGGACAATAAAGCCCGGTCGCCCTCATCTGGAATGCGTGCGATTAAGGTTTTTGCCGCCTCATCGTGGCCTTCGTCCATTAAACGCCGGGCACTTGAGCCCAATGCCGCTTCAGAGACCCCCTCGAGGTTCCCCAACAATGCCGACACAGTGCTTGTGACCCCCGCCATGGCCGCGAGCCAGTCAAGGGTTTCTTGCTCTTCATCAAAACCCATCAAGCGCCCAACCAACTCCCCTGCTGGATTGGCGACGATGAGGGTGGGGTACCCGGTCACACCATAGCGATCTTTCCACTCAAAAGAGCTCGCTGCGTCGGCGTCAAGCACCACCACCTCAAATTGGGAGAGCAGATCAGCGTCTTGAGGGTCGTGCAAAACCTCAGCAGCCAACGTCTGACACGGTGGGCACCAAACGGTCGAGAAGTCGAGCAACACCGGTTTTTCGCTCAACTTCGCCCTTTCAAATGCAGCCAAAACATCAGCAGCCTTGTGTACGGCATCGGTGGCTTTGGCTTTCGGTGGCGGCGCCCCCAACAACAACTCTCCTTTTTTACCCAAAAGCGTCCCCGAAAAGGGGAGATCGACCAACCGACAAATATTGCCCGAGTCCGCGCACACGCCCACCGAAAGCTGGCCCTCAAGTTTGTGGGGCCCATGGGCTTTCAAGCGCAAGATAATGCCGTCCTCAAGCATGCTGCCCGCCATGGACATATCGATGGCCTCTTCACACAAAACAATCTCAGCGCTCGCTGGCCCAGACAGATGCTCTCCATCTGGCGCAATCACCCTCAACTCAAGTTGGTGTCGCACCCATTGCGCTACGATGATGGGTTCATTTTTGGCCCAGCCTGAAGGACTGAAAATCATCATAAACAGCGTCAAAGCACTGAAAGCGAGTGTTCTTTGTGACATCTGAACCCTTCCCCCTGTTATAAGGCGGCGTCAACATAACGAACCGCCCCAAAGTATGGGGCATTTCAACTCGGAGAGAGCATGTTCAACCTCGTCAAACTCGGCACCACCGCCGCCCTTTTTGCGCTTTCAGCTTGCGGAGGCGAGACCACTCCCCCTGCCGACACCACCGCCCCCACGGGAATTAAGGCCGACAAAGGCGTAGACCTACAGGCCAAAACCATCACCATCGGCGCACTCAATGACGAAAGTGGCCCCGCCGCAGTCATTGGCAAACCCTACGCCGCCGGAAAACGGCTACTGGCAGCACAAATCAATGCTGGAAATTCTGGGCTTCTACCTGAGGGCTGGACGGTCAAACTCGTCGAGCGCGACCACGGATACAACCCTCAAAAATCTACCCAGGCCTTCAAAGAAATCGCCGACGAAGTGCTCTTTATCGGCACCAGTTTTGGCACACCAAACACACTGCCTTTACGACCCATGCTCGAGGCCGCCAACATCGTGGCCTTCCCAGCATCACTCTCGAGCGAGATGGCCAAACACAAGCACACACCCCCCATCGGCCCAAGCTACATCCTTGAAGCCAAGCGCGCGATGGACTGGGTTGTGGCCAGCGCCGATGACAAAACCACCATCAAGGCCGGCATCGTCTACCAACAAGACGACTACGGCAAAGATGGCCACACCGGATGGATGGCAGCGGCCAAGGCTCACGGTGTGAATGTCGTCGCTGAGGCCACCGTTGCCCCCGGCCAAAAGGACTTCACCGCCGTCATTACCAGGCTCAAAGATGCTGGAGCAGAGGTTGTCATGCTCACCACATTGCCGAGTGCTACTGGCCCCATCTTGGGAACCGCCGCCCAGCTCGGCTACATGCCAAAATGGATCGCGAACACACCGGCCTGGATCGATATGTTTTTCAGCCCGAAGGTCATTCCAAGTGCTGTCTTCGCCAACTACCACCAGATGAACGGCATGCCTTTTTGGGGTGAAAAGGTCGACGGAATGGACAGCTTTTTGGCCGCATGGGCCAGTCACGGTGGTGATTTAGGCTCACCCGACTTTTATACCTTGCTCTCATACATCCAAGGGCTGGTCCAAATTCAGGCAGCCAGCGACGCCATCGCCGCCAACGACATCACCCGTGCCGGCTATCTCAAGCAGCTCAGTGCCATCAAAAACTGGAACGCCGCCGGCATGATTCAGCCGATCAGCCTCACCACCTTCCCCTACGAGACCGGTGCCAAAACCCGCGTACTCAAGCCCGACTTTGAATCCAAGAGCTGGGCTGTGGTCGCAGATTACGCCACCGCTGGCGCCAAGGCTGCGGTCGACGCTCCCCCAGCCACAGCCGAGAAGGGCTGAGCTAAACCATGCTCGAGGTCACAAACCTTGAGACCGTTTACCATGGCGTCCTGCGGGTGCTGCGGGGTGTCAGCCTCACAGTGCCCGATGGCGGCGTGGTGGCCTTGTTGGGGCCAAATGGTGCGGGCAAGACCACAACCTTGCGGGCCATCACCGGCATGCTCGACATCCACGAGGGTAAAGTCACCAAAGGTTCCATCACCTTTGATGGGCATAATTTGGTGGGCAAACACCCCGAGGCCATCGTTCGCTTGGGCATCTCGACCGTGATGGAAGGGCGACGGATTTTCCCGGAGCTAACGGTAGAAGAAAACCTCCGCGCCGGCGCCTTTGTCGCACCCCCAGCCAAGCTCAATGACGATCTCGACAGGTTTTATACCCGTTTCCCAGTTTTAGCCGAGCGACGTCATGGGCCCGCCGGCTACCTTTCTGGCGGAGAGCAGCAAATGCTCGCCATCGCCCGCGCTTTGATGAGCCACCCCCGCCTGTTGTTGATGGACGAACCGAGCTTGGGCCTGGCACCGAAAATCGTCAAAGACGTCGCCAGGCTCATCACCGAAATCAGCAAAGATGGGGTGAGCGTGCTTTTGGTCGAACAAAATGCCACCATGGCTTTAGAACTATCCAGCCACGCCACCATTTTGGAGACCGGAAAAGTCGTGCTCGAAGGCGCCTCGGAAACCTTGAAGGCCGACGCCGATATTCAGGCCTTTTACCTGGGTATGGGCGCCGACAAGACCAGCTTCCGCGATGTTAAACATTACCGCCGCCGCAAACGATGGTTGAGCTGATGACCCCACTGCTCCAACTCCAAGATGTCGACCTCTCCTTCAAAGGGGTGCGCGCCCTGCGTGAGGTGTCTTTGGCGGTGAATCCCGGTGAATTGTTGGCCATAATTGGCCCCAACGGTGCGGGAAAAACATCGCTTTTTAACTGTATTTCTGGCCTGTACAGCCCCCAATCCGGCGCCATCATTTTTGAGGGCCAAAACATCGTGAAAGCCCCCGCACATTCTCGGGCCACGATGGGCATCGCCAGAATGTTCCAAAATCTCGCATTGTACGAACACCTGACCGTTCTCGACAATATGTTGGTGGGTTGTCACCACCGTTACACCAGCGCTTGGTGGGCCGATATGCTGTGGACTGAGGGGGCCCAAAAACAAGAACGTGAAGCCCGTGCATTGGCTGAAGACATCATCGATTTTTTGAACCTTGAAGGCGTCCGAAAAACCCCTGTCGGCGTGCTGCCGTATGGGGTGCTCAAACGCGTAGAGCTTGGCCGAGCCTTGTGCATGGAGCCCAAACTCTTGCTCTTGGACGAGCCCGCCGCCGGCCTCAACCGCGAAGAGACCGAGGATATGGCGCGGTACATCCTGGATATCAAAGAAGACCGGGGCATCACACAGATTTTGATTGAGCACGATTTACACATGGTTCTCGACCTGGCGGATCGGGTCGCAGTCTTGGAGTTTGGCAACGCCATCGCTGTGGGCACTCCCGATAAAATCCGAAACGACCCCGCTGTCCGAGCAGCATATTTAGGCAATAGCGAGGACACAATATGATCTCGCGCTCAACCCTCGTCGGCCGGCTTGCCCACCTTGCAGATGTGCACCCAAACCGGGTGGCTTTGCGCGAAAAATCCCTCGGCGTTTGGCAGGCGTTCAGCTGGGCTGAGTACCACCAAAAAGTGGCCCACGCAGCAGCGGCCCTCGAGGCCATTGGCATCGTCAGTGGAGACCATGTGGGCATCCTGAGCGGCAACCGTACCGAATGGTTGTGGGCCGATTTGGGTGCGCAGTTGCTGGGTGCAGTGTCGGTGGGCATCTACCAAACCAACCCCACAGCGGACGTGGCCTATGTGCTCGCCCACAGCGCAAGCAAGCTCATCTTTTGTGAAGACCAAGAGCAGGTCGACAAAGCCATCGAATGCGAAGACCAGACCCCATCGCTCGCGCACATCGTGGTCTTTGACCCCCGAGGTCTGCGCCACTACACCGACCCGCGCTTGATCTCTTGGGCTGACTTTCTATCCGCGGTCGACCCACCGCCGTTGTCGTGGGCTGAAGCCAAACGCCGAACCCTCGATCCCGACGCCCCTGCGATGGTGGTTTACACCTCAGGTACCACCGGCCAACCCAAGGGCGCACAGCTGTCGCATACCAATGTGTGCCCTGCTGCCGATACGCTCACCGAAAGCTTAAACGTCAGCCCAGATGACACCTTGTTGTCCTATCTGCCCCTATGCCACGTGGCCGAGAAGATTTTCACGGTCTTTCTACCCCTGGCCTCAGGTGCGATCGTCCACTTTGGCGAAGCCATCGAGACCGTCCAAGACGACTTGCGCGAAGTCTCGCCCACCATCTTTTTGGGGGTGCCCAGAATTTGGGAGAAGATGCACGCTTCCGTTCAACTCAAAATGGCCGACTCCTCGTGGCTCAAACAAAAGCTGTTCGCCTTTGCCATCAACGGAAAAACCCGACGCACCGGGATTTTAGGATTTTTGGCCGACCTGTTGATCTACCGACCCCTCGCCGAGCGCTTGGGCATGCGGCGGTGCCGGCTTCCATTCTCGGGCGCGGCCCCCATCTCTGAGGACATTCTCCGGTGGTTTCACAGCGCCAATATTCCCGTGCTTGAGGCTTTTGGCCAAACCGAATGTGCTGGAGTGAGTCATATCAATCCACCTAAAGATGCCCGCTTTGGGACGGTCGGAAAAGTCATCGGTGGCATGGAATGCCGCATCGCAGACGATGGGGAAGTCTTGCTTTACGGCGCACCCGTCTTTGTCGGCTATCTCCATAACGACTCAGCCACCGCCGCCACCATCGACAAAAATGGCTGGCTACACACCGGTGATTTGGGCCAAATAGACAAAGATGGCTACCTCTCGATTACCGGTCGAAAAAAGGAAATCATCATCACCGCTGGGGGCAAAAACCTCAGCCCTGAACGCATCGAAAACGCCATCAAGATGAGCCCATTCATTAAAGAAGTCGTGGCCATCGGCGACCGGCGAAAGTTTGTGTCGGCACTCATTCAAATCGATCTCGACGCTGTGAGCGACTGGGCCACCCGCACCGATTTGGGGCACACGGACTTTGAGGATTTGGCTGGCAAGCCACAAGTGGTCACCCTCATCGGCGACGAAATCAAACGTCTGAACGAAAAGCTCGGGCGGGTGGAGCAAGTGCGCGCCTACCGCTTATTCAACAAAGAACTGCACCAAGATGATGGGGAGCTCACCGCCACCCAAAAGGTGCGCCGCGGACCGGTCTGCGAGATTTGGTCCACCCTCATCGAGGAGATGTACACATGAACACCTTCTTACAACTGTGTTTTGGCGGCCTTGCGCTTGGCACCAGCTACGCCCTCATCGCCCTGGGCTTTGTCGTGGTGTATCGGGCCTCACAGGTCTTCAACTTTGCCCTCGGCGAGCTGCTGACTTTGGGTGGCTTTGTGATGGTGGCCTTGTGCGACTTCGGGGTGCCTTGGCCCTTGGCCCTCATCGGTGCAATGGGAATGACCGGCCTTGTGGGCGCTGGGATCGAACGGCTTGTCCTTCGGCCGCTGATCGGCAGACAGGTATTCGTCACCATCATCGTGACCATTTTTGTGGGCATGATCTTGCGCTCATTGGTGTTGCTGGTCTGGGGGCCATCGCCCGTCGGCATGCCCACCCCGTGGGACCCAAGCGCATCCATCAGCTTGTGGGGCGCCAATGTCTTTTACAGTGCGCTCGGCGCCGTCATCGCCGGGGTCGTCACCTTGATTGGCTTTTGGTGGATGATCAACAAAACCCGTTTGGGCATCGGCATGCAAGCCACAAGCTCCAACCAAGAGACCGCCCTGGCACTCGGCATCCCCGTGGGTCGTATTTTTGGGTCTACCTGGTTTATCGCCGGTGCTGTCGCCGCATTGGCGGGAATTTTCTTGAGCATGTTCCCGAGAAATCTGGACTCGAACCTCGGTTTTGTCGCCCTGCGGGCATTCCCAGCCGTCATCGTAGGCGGCCTTGACTCCATCCGGGGCGCTGTGGTGGCGGGGCTGGGCTTGGGGCTTCTCGAGGTCCTCGCCCAGGGCTATGTCAACGAGCATCTCGGCCAATTTGGCCACAACTTCCACACGGTCTTTCCCTATCTCGTGATGGTCCTATTTTTGGTCTTCAAGCCCCATGGCCTGTTTGGCACCAAAGAAGTAGAGCGGGTCTGATATGCCCACACGTCCACTGGTCACCTCCTACAAAGACGACAGTCGCTTGTTTGCCGATATCTGGCACAAGATCGCCTGGACTTTGGCCCTCGTGGTCTTGGTGGCATGGCCGTTTATGGCCTCCGCACGTTGGCTCACCATTGGCACCCAAACCCTGGTCGCCGTGGTGGGGGCTGTATCCTTGATGATTCTCACCGGTTTTGCCGGTCAAATCAGCCTCGGCCATGCCGCATTTATGGCCATCGGCGCGTATACCGTGGCTGTGGCAGGCCATGTCCTCCATTTGCCATTTTGGTTGGGCATCCCGATGGGCGGTTTTGCCGCAGCCATTGTGGGTTTGGCCGTCGGCCCATTCGCCTTAAGGTTGCGGGGTTTGTACCTGGCCTTGGTCACATTGGGCCTCATTCCCATCGTGGCGCACATCTTGCTGAGTTTTCCAGAGTTAACCGGCGGGGTGAGTGGCATCTCTGTTCCGATGCACACCGGTTTTAGCGCCGTAGAGGGTGCTTCAAGCTTGGGGGATATGACCGCGGCTTGGCACGTGGCCGGCCTTGAACTCTCATTTCAAACCAAGCTCTACTTTTTGTACCTTGGCATCGCCACCGCGGTTTGTTTAGCCGGGGTCAACATCAGCCGCTCAAACACCGGTCGGGCGATGATGGCCGTGCGCGACAGCGACCTCGCCGCAGAAGCCTTGGGCGTCAATCCAGCAAAAGCTAAAATCATGGCCTTTGGTATTTCCTCATTTTTTGCGGGGGTAGCAGGGGCGATGTACGCATTTGAGCAGCAATACATCACCATAGAGCCACCCTTCGATTTACATATGTCGGTCCATTACATCTCCATGATTGTCATCGGCGGGGTGGGCACTATTTTTGGCGCTGTGGCCGGGGCCATCACCTTGGTGATGCTCTCACCTTTGGTCGAAACCCTCACCGCCGGGCTGCCGATCTTGTCGGACCTCACCTCGGCTCAACGCAGCACCCTGGTGTTTTCCGTCGCCGTGTGTGGGTTTTTGATCTTTGAGCCCTTGGGACTTTTTGGGATTTACCTGCGGATCAAACGCTATTTTTTGACCTGGCCTTTCCGCTATTGATCGCCTTGCTGAACCGACAACCAGCCCAAGATTGTGCCCTGGGGATCATGCAGCTTTCCCGCTTGGTTCTTTAGCTTCCGAGAAAACCCAGCATGTGGCCACGGCTGATTGCTCCAGTTTTGCTCCGCTAAAGCCACGCCATCGTCGGTGAGTGCCACCACCAAGCCCACATGCCCAAAGCGCAAGCTTCGTTGAGCCGGGTCGACCGCATAAATCACCAGATCGCCCACTGCCGGTAAAACACTGCCGCCGTTTGGATGCGCAACAACGGGCAACACCGCTTCACCGTTTGGTTTAGCGATGGTCCGCACAGCCGTCCACATGTCTGCTGCTGTGTCTACCGAGCCAAACACCCGCCCATATTGACTGAGCCAAGCCCTGCGGGCGAACTCCACGCACTGCCACCCAATACCGGTGTATACGCCATCTGGATGCCCCGGATGGGCACTCATGATGGGGGTTGGATCTACACACTCCACCGAGCAATTGGAGCGCACAATCACATCTCCAGCTTTGCCGATCACCTGCCCAAATGGGGTCAAACAAGACGCCTGACAAAGCGGAGGGGGTCCAGCCAAAGCCAAACCAGACAGCACCGATAGGGTGAACACCATATAGCCTCCTTCAATACGCTCTTGTAACTTGCGAAACCGTCCTTAAAGATCCTACAGCATGCCCGACCTCAGCCACAGAGACCTCGCGACCCGCACAAGCAATACGGGTACCGATGAAGCAAGCGCTTCTGAGCCAGACCTCCAAGACTTGGTTGGCAATGCGGCAATTGTTGAGCACATCAGGGCCAACAATCAATCTACGGGCCCCCGCGAGCTCGACCCCGATAAGAACGGCATCGTGGTCTTGGGCCTCAACGGCGGGGCTTCATCTGAGGCCCGAGCCCTCAATCGCTTTAACCGCGGCAACGGTGGCGCCATCTCTGCGACACCATCAAAAAAGCAAGACACCGCCAATGTTGATGGGGTTGATGTAGACCTTTCAACGACGACTGGCGCCGCAGTCTTTGCCTCGTCACTGGGTGTCCCCGATCAGCTGGCCATCGACGTCGCGCAGTATCTGGTCGACTCGAGAGATAAGTCCCGAGATGAACTGTCACAGTTCATCAAGATTCTCTCCCAGGCAGAAATGGGTGAACGGGAGATCGACCGCATGGTGCTCTCAGGCCACTCGGTCGGCAGCCAAATTTGGGGAGATGACAATGGCGTCATCACCTTTGAGGAGTTCGCTACACTTTTTGAGATATTTCCAATCGCCGCGGCACAGGTCAAACACCTGATGTTGTCTGCCTGCTACGCCGGTGGCGAGACGCGCATGGCTGACCACCAAAAAATGCTTCCTGGTGTGGAGAGCATCTGGGCCTACCAGGATTCCTCTCCTGGCACATGGAGCGGTGCCAAGACGCATATGGAGTCGTGGGTGGATGCGACCATGCCTGGCATGGACCCGGGCAAGGTCGACCCAACACTCGCAGGCGACAGCCGCAAGGCTGAGAACGTCTCCACTTGGAATTCCGTCGATGGTTTCCAAGGCCAAGAAATCGACCCCATGTCATACAGCGAGTTGCATGCCTCCGTGACCGACCTGGAGGCCATGTTCCTGAACTATTTCGAGGGCAAGAGCGAAGTTTACAACCCCCAGTCGGGCGCGCTTCGCGAATACTACGGCATGATCCAGCGACTCACCTCCCATCCAGAAGCATCAACTCAGGTGGTACGTGAGATGGAGGCGCGCCGAGACACGGTGATTCGCTTGCTCTACTTCAAGGTAGTGAGTCAGAAATTCCATACCCATTACAAGGCGAAGCTCAATGCTGGCCTCATCGAGGCGGGGATTTCCATTCCCAACTTTGAGACGCTCGGTCGAGCGGGACTGGCACAACTCATCGCTGAACTTGAAGCGAGTGGTGGTGGTACAGACACAGCAACAGCTGTGGACTTGCTCAAGCGCGGCCTGTGGGCGCTCAACCCAGACCTGGTGCCGACCTCTTGGGTATAGCGCCCAGAGCACTCAATCGCTGAACTGCTCCACACGCACAGCACACACCTTGTACTCACCCGTGCCCGTCACCGCATCGCCCGCATCGTTGGTCAGCCGGTTGGCCATGTCTTCGCTGAAGTGAAAAGGCATCCACACACAGCCTGGCCGTACACTTCGGGTCCGCTCCACAACAGCGCCGATCTGACCGCGGCGAGAAATCACGGACACCCGCTCACCATTAGCCACGTCGAGCCTTCTGGCATCCTGAGGGTGCATCTGAATGAAGTTCTCCGACTGCTTTGCGTCTAAACCCCCATCTCGGCGAGTCTGGGTGGCGCTATTATAGTGATACAAGGTGCGGCCGGTCGACAAAACCAATGGATACTCTGGGCTCGCCAACTCCGCACTTGGCCTGTAAAATACGCCCTGAAAACTGCCTTTCCCCTTGATCGGGCCATCGCCGTGCAAGGTCACGGTGCCGGGGTGATCGACATGCGAACATGGCCATTGCAATCCCCCTTCTTCCGCGATGCGCGCGTGAGAAATACCGGCGAATTTCGGACTCAGGCTGGCCATTTCAGCATAAATTTCACTGGGATCGGCATAAGCAGGCATCGGATAGCCAACCGCACGGGCCAAGTCGCAGAGAATACGCCAATCAGCCCTGGCCTGGCCCGGTGGGTCGACCGCCTTTCGCACCAGCTGCACCCGGCGATCAGAGTTTGTGAACACCCCCTCCTTTTCTGCGAAACACCCCGCGGGAAAAACCACATCAGCGTAGCGCATCGTCTCATTGGGGAAAATGTCTTGCATGACCAAAAAATCGATGCCGTTCAGCCCAGCCTCAATGGCCCCGGTGTTGGGCTCAGACAACACGATATCCTCTCCCATCACAAACAAACCCCGGATACTCTTGCCCATCTCTTTCATCATTTGATTCAGGTTTTGACCCTCATTCGGCGAAAGGTCCACCCCCCAGGCAGCCTCAAATTTCGCTTGGGCCGTGGGGTCTGAAACCCGCTGATAGCTCGGGTAAAAAATAGGGCTCGCCCCGGCATCGTTCGCGCCCTGAACATTGTTTTGGCCACGCAAGGGATTCATCCCGCTCGACACGCGGCCCAAGTGTCCGGTCATCAGCACCAAGTTGGCCAGGCAATACACATTGTCGGTGCCGTGGGTATGTTCGGTGATGCCCAAGGTGTAATAGATGCCCGCGTGCTTGGTGGTCGCGTACAGCCGGGCAGATTGACGAATATCTTCAGCCGGAACACCGGTAATTTCTTCGGCCTTTTCGGGGGTGTAATCGGCCACAGCGGCGATAACCTCGCCAAAGTCTTCGGTGTGAGCATCGATAAAGGCCTGATCTTGAAGCCCCTCGGCGATGATCACATGGGCCATGGCATTCAGCAGCCACACATCGGTACCTGGCTTGATCTGCATATGAATATCAGCGATTTCGGTCAGCCAGATGGCCCGAGGGTCTGCCACGATAAGCTTGGCGCCGTTGCGAACAGCACGCTTCATTTCCATCGCAATGATGGGGTGAGCCTCGGTGGTGTTGGACCCAATCACAAAAAGCAACTCTGCGTCGCGAATCTCAGGGATGGAGTTGGTCATCGCCCCTGCACCAAACATTGTCACCAGACCGGCGACGGTGGGCGCGTGTCAGGTTGCGGCGCACTGATGACAATTGTTGGTACCAAAGGCGGCCCGAGACATCTTTTGAACCAAATAGTTTTCTTCAACCGTGCACCGGGCACTCGAGATAAAACCCAAGGCATCTGCGCCGTGATTCTTTTTGACGGCCAACAGCCCAGCAGCCGCGGCCGAGATGGCCTCATCCCACGAACAGGGATGCAGTTCGCCATCGTCACGGCGTATCAGCGGGGTGGTAAGCCGGTCGTCATGATGGACGAAATCGTAGGCAAACCGCCCTTTTACACACAAGTTTCCGTCGTTAACGGTGGTGCCTGGTGGGGGCGCTGTGACCTTGATCACTTTACCATCGAGCACATTGAGATCGAGTTGGCATCCAACGCCGCAAAAATTGCAGGTACTGCGCACTTTTTCGATGGCCTCGGGTGCATGAACCGGCGCCTTTCCTTCAAACATCGCCCCGGTGGGACAAACATCGATGCATCCGCCACACAGCTCACAGGAGGTGTCGAGCAAAGACCGCTCTGCGACAGTCGATATGGTGGTCGCCGACCCGCGTCCGGCCAAGGAAATGGCGCTGACCGCCTCAACTTCATCGCAGTACCGGGTGCACCGTGCACACAAAATACAGGCGTCAGGATTGAACTGCACATACGGGTTTTTGTCTTCTCGATTTCCTCTGGGTGCAGCCACCGGTACGAGATCAAAAGCATGCCCCTCTTTGATCACCATCTCTCGAAGCTGGTTGCCATTGGGCCGCTCCACAGGCAAGCCCTCATCGTCGAGCGCATGATCCGCCAAATACATGGACAACAACACGGCTCGGTGACGCTTTATCCGTGGGTTCTCTGTCACGACCGTCATGTCTGCTTGGGCTTTCCACGCACAGGCAGGCTGCAAACGCCCTGAGCCCGACACCTCGACTAAACATGTGCGACAAGCTGCGGCGGGGTCGAGTCTTGGGTCATGACACAAAGTGGGAATGCTCACCCCAGCGCGGATGGCCGCAGTCAGCACGGTCTCCCCATCAGAGGCGCCCACTGTTTGACCATCGATCATAATCTCAAAGTCGCTCATGGACGCACCCCAAAATGGTCAGAAAAATGCCGCCGCGCGGTCACCGCTGGCTCTGCCGCCACCATGCCCAGACCACAGATTGACCCCTCGGTCATCTCCCAGGCCAATTCCTCAATATGCTCAAGATTATCTGGATTCCCGCTCTGTAAATATCGGTCCAAGGCTTGTCGTACCAAACGGGCCCCAATGCGACAGGGTGCACATTGACCACAGGATTCGTCTTCGAAAAAGACCGCCTGAACTTGGGCCACCCAAGCCATATCCACGGTGTCGTTGAGCACCACAACCCCGGCACTTCCGAGCATCGACCCGTGAGCAGCGAGGCTTTTAAAGTCGAGGGGTTCGTCTGCGAGCGACATGGGCAACACCCCTGAACTGGCACCGCCTGGCGAAAATGCCAAGGGCGTACCCACAAAGCCACCGCCGGCTGCCACCAGCTCATTCAAGCTCGCTCCCAGCGGAAGTTCATACACTCCGGGGTTGTTGACATGGCCGGATAAGCAATAAAGTTTGGTGCCAGGCTCAGTTTTTCCGAGGGCCAAAAAGCGTGCCCCACCGCGCAACAAAATATCCGGCACGCATGCCAAAGTCTCCACATTGTTCATCAGGGTTGGCTTGCCCCACAACCCTTGTTGCGTCGGATAGGGCGGCTTGAGTCTTGGCATGCCTCGGCGGCCCTCGATGCTCTCAATTAGGGCTGTTTCTTCGCCGCAAATATAAGCGCCATGGCCTTCGATAAACCGGAATTCAAAATCTTCAAGACCCCCTTTTGCGAGGGCGGCCTTCAATGCATCTGTCTCTTCTGGAAACTCACCGCGCACGTAAATGTAAATGGCCTCACAACCGGTCACAAAAGCTGCGATGGCCAAAGCCTCTAGCATCAACTGTGGGCGCCTCAGCATAATTTCGCGGTCTTTGAAGGTGCCAGGCTCGCCCTCATCTGCATTACAGACCACATATTTTGTGGGCTCAGCCTCGGCGCGCACTGCACGCCACTTGATGTGCGCCGGAAACCCAGCCCCACCACGACCCTGCAGCCCACTGGCCTCCAGCTCGTCAATCACCGCCTCGCCACCCATCTTTCGTGCCCATGCGAGGGCCGGATAGCTGGGGTCGTCTTCGCCCGCGAGATTCATGACCAAGCCGGGGTTGTCAGGGCTAATCCCTCCGCGGGGGCCCGCGACATCAAGGCGATTGTTTTCGCCCAAAGACACCGGAGCTCGGTCACATTGCCCGAGACAACTCACCCGGTGCACCGTGCCTTTGGCTTCTAGTTTTTCGGCCAAAGCATCACCACCGGCGAGCTTGCAACTCAGCCCTTGGCACACCCGCGGCCCAGGCTCGGCGAGCAGTGTATAAAAGGTACCCACCCCGTACACATCCGCCTCGGGCACACCGGTAAGCTCCGCCACCCGGGCCATCGCCTCACGACTGAGCCCTTGGCCTGTAAGGGCGTCCAAAACTGCTTGCCGTTTACTGCCCTTTTTTTCCACATTAAGTCCGGTCGCTGGTGACGTTTAGCCTACCATTATTCCTCTGTGCGCTGGGGGTAGTAACCCTTAGCTCAATAAACCCGGAATCGCCTTAAAACCCGGTAACCACTCTCCAGGGTCAACCCCAGCACGCTGGAGCAAGGTCGCCCCAAACGCTCCTGCGCTGATGTCTACACCGGCCGCGTCGACCTCTGCGGTGTCTGGGTCGATGGGTTGGCCGTAAAACAGTTCATCAAAGCCGCCAACAGTCCGGCCTGTCGAAAATCCAGGCCCCACAACCAAGGCGCTGGTCACCGGCCAGTGATCTTTACCGAGGTCGGCGTTGATGCTCGGCGTGCGGCCCATTTCGGAGAACACCACCACCACAGTCTCCTCAGACAAAGCCACCCCCGACGGAGCCAAGCGACTGGAAAGGCCATCCATGATGTGCGTAAGCAGGCTGAACAGCTCCCCAAATCGCAGTGATTGACGGTCGTCATTATCTTGATGGGTGTCCCAGTCCATATGCGCGATCGAGGCACACCGGCTCAGGCCGACCGACAGCGCGTCCATGGCAAAATTCGCTTGCTCCGTGGGGTCACGGGTGGTCGAAAAAGAGAGGCTTTGATGCTTGAGGGCATCGGACTCTGCCATGGCCTTGGCATAGCGGGCGAGCTGGTCGATATGGGCTTCTCCCCGAGCCTCCACCCCTTCGGCGCGTTGCACGAGGTGGCGGTTCAAAACAGCCTCAATATCGGCACCGTGTCGGCCTGGTTGACTGTCTGTCTCGTTGATAAAATCACCGGTAATCAAGCCATCGAGCTTACCCGAAGTGCCAACACGGGTCTGCACCCCGCCCAGTTGCGCTGCAAAAGATGATCCCGACACCACCACATGGGGCAAGGTGTAGCGATCGGCGGTACTCGACGCGATGATGGCACCCCAGTCTGGCTTTTTCGCGGTGCCCCCGGTCAGCAGGTACTTCATGCAACTTTCGTGGGCGACAGAGTTGGTCCACAGCCCATTGACGATGAGTGATTGCTGCCAATGGGCATCAAAAAATGTGCTCACCTGAGGCAACGCGTCCGAGCGCACGTAGGTCAAATCACCGTGACTATCGTCCAAGCTAAAGCCCGCAGGCGTGTGAACATTACCGTGGGGTGCAGCATCGTAAAATGCTTGAACGATGTCCCAGCCTCCGTTTGCGAGCACGAACAAAAACTTTGTGTCCGCCTCAGCAGGAGCTGCGCGCGCCGAGCGTGGATGAAGCAGGCCGGCCGTCGCCACCGCCGAAGATGAGAGTAAAAAATCGCGTCTACGCATGGTCATCGCTCAATAAAAAAGAAAATCAGGATCGCGGAACAGTGCACTCAACAAGGCCGACCAAGCCGCCTCCGGGTCATCGCTGATGGCCATCAGCTCAGAAAATAATGCCTCGCTGTCGTCGATGGCCGCGATGTGTTCAGCGGGCTCATGACTGAGCACGCGCTGGTGAAGATACTCGATTTGAGCCCGCACATCTGTCGGGTTGAGATGGGTGAATAGCCGAGGCGTCCCGCCATCGAGTAAGGCTGCACGGTCGGCGGCGAGCACTGTCCACGCCGCCGCCTCAGCGATACGCTCATGGGCCAAAGCCATCGTGGCGTTGAGGTTGATGGGCGCTTGGGTGACGTTCACACCGTCTACCCCCCCCGCCAGCAAGCGAATGCCGATCAAGTCGCTCTGTAAAAGATCATAATCCACATAGGTCATCCGATAGCCGGTCAGGTCTTCGATTTGGCTGGCATACTGCTCCGAGCGCACCATCTTGGACATCACCCCGGTCTCTCCCCGGTATGCTGCAGAGCGCAAAACAGAGCGCACCAAAGCCCGCAAGGTGAGCCCGCCAGCCTCAAAATCAGCCAGGTGGGTCAACAGCCGGTCAGTATCCTCAATGCTCGGTGCTTCGACCAAGCCAGAAAAGACCTGCTCGACAGCACAACTCCGAAACCGAGGGTCCGCTGCGATGGCCGTCCCCAAGCCGGACAAACCCTGCGTGGGGGTACCGAAAAGCGCGGGCGCAGCTTGGGTGCCGTACTTCCACCAGTTCTCGCGTTCGCCATGGTATGTCGTCAACTCGATGGCCCCATCGTGCATGTGCATGAAGCCGAACAAGTTGCTGCCTAAAGGGTCGAGACTGCTGTGGCACGCATTGCAACCCGGGTTGCTTTTAATCGCCTCTGCCGTCGCCTCTGCGTCGATCAGATTGAGGCTCCTGTCGAGCTCAATCTCGCGCTCAAGGTAGTCATTGCACAACAGCAATCGACTGATGGCATTGGCCCGGCCTCGATTGAAATTGGACACTGTCGAAGTGAAACGAATCCACATATTGGTGCCCGACAACACCCCGGCGGTAGGGCGGCCGTCGGTATAATGGGCCCTTTTCCAGCCGGTTTCGCCCACTGGATAGTCGACCGGCAACGCCATCGCGGTCTGCTCATTTGCCATCGTCCAATCCGCCGTAACGATGGTGGTCCAGGGCAAATCTTCATCGGCGACAGTCGAGAGGATGCGCAAGGCCTCTTCGCCCATCGCCGAAGTAAACGGCCCCAGCTCCTGGGCAGAGTCCAAACCCACCGCTTGGCCCAGGGTGAAGTAACCCTCGGTCCGAGTAAGGTAGGTATACCCGTACATATCGCGAACCTGAGCTGCCCAGCGCGGGTCGTCTACAAAAGCGTCAACCATCGCACCCAATGCATTTGGATCTGCGGCGATGATCTTCAATTCCGACACAGATGGCCGCACCCCGCGGGTGTCGATACTGGCCCGAACAAGCTGCGCAGTCACCGATAAATGTTCAACTGACGGGCTTTGAGTGTCCTCGATTGAAAGGACCTCACCCTCTTTGGCCGAGCCACAGCCAAAACAACCCAACAATAAAAAGGCCTGTTTTACCATGGCCGCGTCTCCCAGTTCAGCGCCGCTGAAATGTCAGGGCAAAATTCGCCGAGAGATTCGCCGCCAAAAAAGACCTCGGCGCAACCATCACAGTCGGTGGCGCTCAAATCCGGTGTCTCCGTGAAAGAGTCTGGTCCAGAAAACACGATATCGTGCCACGCCCCCCCATGAGCCCGCACAGAGATGCTCCCAGTCGGCTCGATATCACACAGTCCGCCGTTGTCCTCAGTCACCAAGGAAAAGTCCTTAAAACTGTAGCCAGCAAGCTGTGGGTGCTCGAATCCGCTCACACCCCCGTCGAGCAAGTATGCGCCGGGAGTGAGCCCGTCGGGTCCGGTGTACCAAGTCTGCTCCAAAGCCGCACTCAATCGCTGAGCCGCCCATCCGCCCACTTGATCCGCTTTCATCGTTCCGATCAAGCGACCCTCAAAGCGGCGAACACCATTGGCCAACTGCCGCTCATCGCTGACTATCAAATGCGACATCTCCCAGCGATCTCCATTGGGGCGGATGACCAGGGCATCACCAGACAACCAACCATCAACAGCGATGGTGACCCCACCAGGGTTCGTCTGTGGCGGCTTTACATCATAACGAACGCCTTCCATGATCAAGCGTGTGCCATCGGCCGTTGTGCAGTCGCCGTCCAAATCAATACGCCCGCCGGCCCGCTCGTTTACTCGGGGGCAATTCACCTCCGCAATCTCGGTGACCATGGCCAAAAATGGTGCGTAAACCATTGATGGGTCCATGGTGAACACCTGCTCGAAGGCTGCATCTACCAAGGGTTGAAGCTCAGCGACACTCAATGGCGCTGAACTTGACGGCAGTCCGGTGTCTACCCATCCCCAAACCCGATCATCGGTGTCCTTGGGTGCCTTATCGGGTGGTGTACCCACGGTGTCCTTGGCCCCACACCCACCAAGCAAACATAAAACCAACAGCCTCATGTCCCCTCTTCAGCGCAGAGCAGCCACCACTCTAAACGGGTGAGCGCATCAACATCCGGACCACCCGCAGGGGGCATCATATTGGACTCCGAATACACCGAGCGCTCCAAAATACGATCGGCGTGCTGCCACACTTGGTCCACATCATCAAAGCTGACGCCCTCGGGTGCGCCGTAGCGATTTGCGGTGCTTGAGGCGTGGCAGCCTTGGCAGTTTTCAATCAAAAAACCTTGGCCAAAGTTGGTGTAGTTCACCCTTGCCGCCACATCGCATGGCGGGCTCAAGCTGGACGGTTGCCCAGAGTCCACCGGCGACTTCTCTTCGGCACCGCCACAAGCGACCAAACCTAAAAACCCGAGAAAAACCAATCGTTCAAATTTAAGCATGGCCCGAGTTTACACCAAGACCAGATCATTGGATATGACCTGGCGAAAGGCATCTGGCTATTGGGCTGACTTGGATAAACTTTTGGCTTTCCATATGGCAAAAACCGCAGGGTAAACCGTCAATTCCAAAAAGAAGGAGGTCACCAATCCACCCACCATGGGCGCTGCGATGCGCTTCATGACATCCGCCCCCGTGCCCTGGCTCCACAACAATGGCATCAGGCCCAACATGGTGGTCATGACCGTCATCAACTTGGGCCGTACCCGACCCGCCGCGCCGTCAACAATCGCCTCTGTGAGGTCAGCCATATGCCGCATTTGACCGGCCTTTTTTGCACTGCGCTCCGATATTTTCAAATACAGCAACATCACCACACCGGTTTCGGCATCCAAGCCCGCCAGCGCAATCATGCCCACCCACACAGCGACCGACATATTGTAATCCAAAAAATACAATAGCCAAAAAGCGCCGATCAACGAAAATGGAACTGCTAACAGGACAATAAAGGTTTCGACCATAGATTTAGTGTTCAAATACAGCAAGAAGACGACAATCAACAACGTGAGTGGAAGCACCACAGTGAGCCGCTGTGCCGCACGCTCCATATAGCGAAACTGCCCTGTCCACTCGATGCGTACCCCTGGCGGGAGCTTGACCTGACTGGCCACAATAGCCTTCGCTTGAGCCACGTATTCACTGATGGCTTGGGCCCCCGGGTCGACAAAAACAAAGCCTGTGAGTTGACCGTCCTCGCTGCGAATCATGGGTGGCCCGCCGCGATATTTCACCTCAGCGACCGCCGTTAAAGGCACCGGATGGCCGCTGGGGGTGTCGACCAAAATGCGTTCGAACTGGCTGGGGTCGTCCCGAAACTCTCGGGCATAACGAAGATTGACCGAAAACCGCTGCCGCCCGTCAACGATCTCAGTGATGTTGCGCCCGCCTATCGCCGTTTGTACCGCAGCGTTTATTTGGGCTGCACGAACCCCGTACCGGGCTGCCTCAGGGCGATCGATCTCGATGTCCACGTAAAAACCGCCAGTGGACCGTTCGGCGAACACACTTCGGGTCTGACTTAAGCCCGATAGCGCAGCCTCAATGGCCACCGCGGCTTTCTCTATGGTCGCCAAATCATCGCCAAACACCTGCACAGCCAGGGGGCTTCTAATCCCTGTGGCCAACATCTCAGTTCGGGTTTGAATCGGCATCCACCAAATATTGGGCATGCCAGGATATTGAAGTTTAGCGTCCAACTCATCGACCAAATCGTCCCATGTTAGGCCTTCACGCCACTCTTCTCGGGGCTTGAGGACCACCGTGGTCTCCGCCATGCCCAACGGTGCCGGGTCGGTTGCGGTATCGGCGCGCCCCATCTTGCCGAACACACTGACCACCTCGGGTATCTCCATCAGTTGACGGTCCATGGTCCCGACGATTTTTCCAGCCTCGGTCATCGACATTCCTGGCGGGGCTGAGGGCATGTACAAGATCGAGCCCTCATTGAGCGGAGGCATGAACTCAGAGTCCAACTGTAGGGCCGCGGGGATGGTCAAAAGCATGGCGAGCACTGCGAGCACCACCACGCCCACCCGGTGATGCACTACATACCGAACCACAGGGACATAAACCTTCTTGAGCCATCGGCTCAACGGGTGCTCACTCTCAGACGCCACGCCACCACGGATCAACAAAGCCGCCAAGGCTGGGGTCAGGGTCACGGCCAACACCGCAGAGAAACCCATCGAATAGGTCTTGGTATAGGCCAGGGGCTTAAACAAACGCCCTTCCGTGGCGGTCAAAGAAAACACCGGCAAAAAGGAGACGGTGATCACCAGCAAAGAGAAGAAGATCGAAGGTCCTACCTCGACCATTGCATCGATCACCACCGTTAAGCGGTCTCGCTTTCCACCGTCTTCGTCGAGGCGTTTGTGGATGTTCTCCACCAAAATAATCGAGGCATCCACCATCGCACCGATGGCGACCGCGATGCCTCCCAAAGACATGATATTGGCGCTGAGCCCTTGGTGCATCATCGGAATAAAGGCCAAGACCACTGCCACGGGCAAGGTCAAAATGGGAACCAAGGCACTGCGGACCGAGAGCAAAAAGAAGAAAATGATCAAGCTGACGACCACCATCTCCTCGATCAATGTATCGGCCAAGGTGTCGATGGCCGAGGTGATCAATTCCGATCGATCATAGGCAACCTCGATTTTCACACCCTCGGGCAGCCCGGCCGAAACCTCGGCGAGCCGTTCTTTCACAGCACTGATCACCGTGAGGGCGTTTTCGCCCTGACGCATGATAACGATGCCACCAACGGCCTCGCCCTCGCCGTTCCACTCGGCCAAACCTCGGCGGGCTTCGGAGCCAAAACTCACCTCCGCAACATCCCGAATCAACAAAGGCGTGCCATCTTGGTTGACCCGAATGGGGATCGTCTCGATATCACTCAGACCCTTCAGATATCCACGGCCACGAATCATATGTTCATGGCCGGCGATCTCGAGAGTACGCCCACCACTATCGGCGTTGGACTCCTCCAAGGCCTTGGCCACCGCATCCACACTCACCCCATGGGCCAACATGCGATTGGGGTCAAGGTTGACCTGGAACTGCCGTTGATAGCCACCCACAGCAGCGACCTCGGCCACACCTTCTACGCTTTCGAGCGCATAGCGAATATTCCAATCTTGCATGGCACGCAGCTCTGCCAAATCATGGCCACCGGTGTCATCGAGCAGCACGTACATGAACACCCAGCCCACGCCTGTGGCGTCAGGCCCAAGGGTCGCCCTGGCATCAACTGGAAGCTCGGCCTGAACCTGGTTGAGGTACTCCAAGACCCGACTTCGGGCCCAGTATAAATCTGTGCCTTCCTCAAAAATCACGTTTACGAAGGAGAGCCCAAAAAAGGACTGCCCGCGAACATAGGCCACATTCGGCGCGCTCATTAGGGCCGTCGACACTGGATAGGTGACTTGGTCCTCGACCAGGTCTGGGCTCCGGCCAGGCCAGTCTGTAAGCACGATGACCTGGGTATCCGACAAGTCCGGGATGGCATCGAGCGGGGTCGCCCTTAAGGACATCCAGCCCCATATAGCCATGGCCAAAACGATGGCGATGGTCATCACCGGGTTGCGAGCGCTCGCGTTTATTAATCGCGGAATAATACGCTTATAATCTGTGTTTTCAGTGGGCATCTTGTGACTCCCATGTGCCCGCCGCAGAGCGAATACGACTTTCGGCTGCGAGCAAAAATGCGCCTGATGACACCACGATGTCGCCCTGGCTGAGGCCCGCCTTAATTACCACCCATTCTCCATTTCTGGCACCGATCTGCACCTCGACTGGCCCCAATCGGCCCTCGCCTTTGTCCACAAAAACCAAGCGTCTGGGCCCGGTATATATGACCGCGTCAGCCGGCACGACAAGCTGTTCGCCCAAGGACACCTGAAAGTCCACATTGGCGAACAAACCCGGCCGAAGCAGCCCCTCAGTGTTGTCGAGCACCACACGCACACGCCCTGTTCCACTTCCGGGGGTCAAGGACGGATGAATATGGGCCACCTCACCCACCAAAGAGAATCCGGGTTGGTGAGGCAGGCTGAGCTTCACGTTTTGGCCGACCACTAAGTACTGCAGGTCTTGCTCGAACACCTCGGCCAGGACCCACACTTGGGTAGGATCAACCAACCGGTACAATAAATCGCCGGCAGCCACATGCGAGCCATCGTTAACAGCCTTATCGACAACAACCCCCGAGATTGGGCTGACAATGGCCACCCGGTCCCGGGCCTTCCCAGCCTTGACCACCGCGTCAATTTCGGCCAAAGACATCCCCCACAAGGCCAATCGCCGGCGAACCGAAGCCGCCACAGTTGAGCCGGTTTGTGCAGCCAACAGCTCGGTTTGCCCAGCGAGGAGCTCCGGGCTGTACAAGCGCAACAAAGGCCTCGACCGCACCACAGCCACGCCCACGCTGTCGACCACCATTTCCTCGACGAAACCCTCAACACGTGCAGTGACATCGACAACACGGCCTTCGTCCCAAACCACCTCACCCACCGCCCGGATGTCGCGCTCCAATGACCGGCGCTCCACAACCGCTGTGCGTACACCGATGCGTTGTCGACGAACCGAATCCACGATGATGTCACCAGAGTTGAGTTGCTCGTGGGTGACGGGGGTCAGGTCCATATGGCAAATCGGACATGCCCCAAACACCGACGCTTTTACCGACGGGTGCATGGGACACGTGTAGTGAGCGATCGCCCCATCATCTATCGTCTCGGCTGGTTTTTCCACATCGGCCCAAACATCGGCGGCCCCACACATCAACATCCCTGTGCCCATATAGGGGTTGGCCATTTCTGATGGCGCCTGAAACCACTTGGGGAATTCATCGGCCATCGGGCACCGGAAAACATGCCACCCCGACTGCAACCGTGGGTCGGCGACTGCGAGCGAAAACAGCGCTTCTGAGAGCGCTGAAAAAGCGCTCCGGGCTGCGACGATATCATCGGTTTCAATGGCCATTGCTGCATGATGGGCAGACTTTATCGAGCCCTGCACAGCGGGATTATCCACCGTGGATAAAGCCGCTGAAATCCGGGCGGCCACACCACCAACCGAGACTGTTTTGTCGGCCGCGAGGGCAACCCGAACCTCCTCGGTATCAGAAAACACCCCCTCAAGGGTTTTGTAATCTTCGGCATCGAAAAATACTGAAGCCCGGTGCTTAGGGTGTTGATCTTCACCCGAAAACAGCGACAAAATCGGGCCTCTGAATCCGGCCATTAGGCCAATAATGAGGACCAAAACAACCTTGAGCGCGCGCTTTCGCGACTGTGTGTCGACTTGGCTCATGATGCACCTCCCATATTTTGGTCATTTGGCAAAACACCGACCGCATCCAACAACAGCGCGTATTGGCGATGACTCTCGGTCACCGCAGTGGCGTGGTCGAGCTTTAGGCGCCACAACTGCCGACTCGCCGACATCAGCGCCGAAAAAGATGCCCGTCCAGAGCGATACTCGGCTTCGACCGTATTCTGAACCGCCATTGCGGTGGGCAAAATCTCAAGACTAAACAACGCCGCCTGCTCTGAGGCCGCGACCAAGGCTGCGAAGGCTGCGCTCGTCTCGGCGCCCACAGTGTCGACCTCAGCTTGCCTATCAGCGACCGATGTGGCCAAATCCGCTTTCGCTTGTGCCACCGCCGCCCTTCGCAGTCCAAAATGTAATGGAATGCTCACCGAGGCCCCTGCCATGAGGCGATGCTCGGGGCTTGCCCACATCGTGCTGTAACTCAGCGAAAAGCCCAAATCGGGCATGGCCGACCGACGTTGTTCCATCACCGCATAACGGAGACCGTTGGCCTGATGATGCAGGCGTTGAAGCTCGGGCCGAGACCGAATTGCCCGGGCCACCCAAGCCGATTCTTTGACCTCAGAACTCAAGACCGCACCGAGTTGGGTGGGGGCCTGAGACAGCTTCGCCCCCAGATCCCGATGTAAAAGCGCATTAATTTTGGCGACCACTGCCCCCTGAGCCCCGAGCAAACCAAGGCGCGTGGAAGAGACAAGAGACAAAGCGAGCTTGGCCTCCAGCGCGTCAGATTGCGAGCCACGCCCCGACTCATAAGCGATGTCGCGGCTGGCTTGGGAAGCCCTCAGCAAACCGGCCTCCTCTTCGTTGATCGCCAGGGCCGCTGAGAGCCAAAAATGCTCCAAAAATAACAAGCGTGCCCGCTTGGCCAGTTGAAGCTGAACCGTCTTGAGGTCGGCTTGTGCCGCCGACGCCCCTGCCATGGCACGGCTTTTGCGTGACGCTACCTTACCGGGCCACTCGATTCGCTGACTTAAACGAAACACCCGGCCTTGCCCATGAGGGCTCCCGATGCTGCCTGGGGCCAACTCATAGCTAAACACCGGGTCTGCAAAGGCGCTGAGTTGCCCTGGCCGAGTTTCGGCCGAGTTGACCGCCTGACGGGCCATCTCAACACTGGGGTTGGACGCCAAGGCCTGAGCCACGAGCGTGTCAGCGCTAAGGGTGCCCGCGAAGGCAGCGGTTGAAAAAATTAAGGAGGCTATGAACGCCAAAGACACGGGCGGCGTTGCCGAAACGTGAGCGGGTGTGCGAAGAGACATATTTGAAACCTGTACGGTGTCGATAAACAACAGGTCTCAGGCACACGCGCACCCAAAACCCAGAGATCGGGCGGTACAGGTCTCAGATCAAATAGCTACAATTCGCGATGAAAATTGGCGGAGAAGCCCACCCCGGCGGACCTCGGGGGCCATGTATACGACTTTGGGTGGCCTCATTCTTCTCAAGCACCACAGTCACCAAGGCCGGCATCAATGCCATAAACTCGGGGGACTCCACCTCGACCAAGGCACTTTCGAGCCATTTGGAGCCCGTGGCCTCATCTACGCTGATCACCTCGCAGCAATCGGGATTGCCAATACTTGGCCCTTGGGCCGTGAGCGATAGTGCTTCATGAGGACAGCCACACTTGCTAAAGCCCACCTCGCCAGACATGGAACACGAGTACAACCAAGCGCCCACACCCATCGCCGGCAAGGCGACCATCATGGCCACAGCAAAAGCCATGGCTCGGACGACGATGTGAAAGCTGACCCGTCTCAAGTGATGCTCCTATAAGCTGACAGTGTCCTTATCGGCCCAGACAGTCAAGGCCTAAGGCCGAAGATTCATTCCTTGATCTGTGCCTAAGCGTTGAGCGATTTCGCTTGGCGATCAAATATAAACGTCGCCCACCCAATCCCGCGCATTGCAGAATAGGCGCATCCAGGGACCATCTTCGCCCCAGTTTTCAGGATGCCAAGAATGCTGGACCGTCCGAAATGCCCGCTCTGGGTGCGGCATCATAATGGTCGCGCGCCCATCTTCGCTGCAAAAGGCGGTGAGGCCGCCTGCGGACCCGTTTGGGTTTTGTGGATAGCGACCAGCGGCGACACCGGCAGAATCTACAAACCGTAGGGCCGCAAACCCTGCAGCCTTTTGGGCTTGATCCGCATCTTCAAAAAGGGTCTGTCCTTCACCATGAGCCACCGGAATGGGCATCATCGAACCGGACATGCCGGAGAAGAAGATTGAGGGGGAGTCCAACACCTCGACTTGGCTGAGCCGGGCTTCAAATTGCGAGGAACGGTTGCGCACAAACCGAGGCCAATGCGCAGCACCTGGGATGATCGGGGCGAGCTGGCTGAGCATCTGGCAGCCGTTGCAAACACCGAGGCTGAAGGTCTCTGGGCGATGAAAAAAGGCCTTAAATTCGGCCCGCAGCTGCCTGGAGAACAAGATGGACTTTGCCCAACCACCCCCGGCACCAAGTACATCGCCATAAGAAAACCCGCCGCAGGCCACCATGCCCACAAACTCACTCAAGCTCACCCGCCCAGCGCGCAGGTCGGACATATGAACATCGACCGCTTCAAAACCTGAACGATCGAAAGCGGCCCCCATTTCTACTTGGCCGTTTACACCTTGCTCACGCAAAATCGCCACCCGTGGGCGACTGGATTTCCTGAGTTTTGGAGAAGCAGCCGGAGAAAATTTGAGCGAAGCAAACAAGCCGGTATTGTTAGGACTCAAGAGGTGTACACGCTCTTCATCTGCGGTGGCCGGATTGTCTCGAATGCGCTGAATATGGTGACTGGTCTCTGTCCAATCTGCGTACAAGGATAACAACGCTTCATCGATCAACACCCCATCGCCATTGCGCACAACCACACGATTATCGCCACTTGGGCACCCCAAAACATGGGTCATCTCGGCCAAACCATGGGCCTTGAACGCCATGGCCACAGCTTCGGCATCGCTGCTCCGAATCTGAATCACCGCCCCCAGCTCTTCGGCAAACAATGCAGCGATGGCGTCTGGGCCAAGCCCGCTCACATCGAGATCCAAACCACATCGCCCAGCGAAGGCCATCTCGGCAACACACGCCCACAACCCTCCATCAGATCGGTCGTGATAGGCCAGCAATTTTCCTGCGGCATTCAAGGCTTGGATCGCCCCAAAAAAACCAACTAAATATTCTGATTTATCGAGGTTTGGGCAGGTTTTTCCGAGCTTACTGTACACGTACGAAAGTGCGGAAGCACCCAGGCGATTTTGAGCGATACCCAGGTCGATCAACCACAACTCCGTGTCCATGGAACCGGTCCGCAATTGAGGGGTGAGCGTGCGACGGACATCGGTCACAGGGGCAAACGCGGTGACCACCAGGCTCAAAGGTGATGTCACCTGTTCATCCCGCTCATCTGCGGTCCATTTAGCCGACATGGACATGGAGTCTTTGCCCACCGGAATCGCGATGCCGAGATCGGGACAAAGCGACATCGCGATGGCAGACACCGTGTCATATAAATTGGCGCCTTCCCCCGGGTGTGCTGCGGCCACCATCCAGTTGGCGGACAAACTGATATCGGAGAGTTTTGCGATTGGGGCCGCAGCCATATTTGTGATGGCCTCGCCGATCGCCATTCGGCCCGAAGCGGCAGCATCGAGCAAGGCGATGGGGGTTCGCTCACCCATCGACATCGCCTCGCCCACGGTGGTGTCAAAAGCGGCCGTGGTAACCGCCACATCTGCGACAGGTACCTGCCAAGGCCCCACCATTTGGTCACGGGCCACCATGCCGGTGATGCTTCGGTCGCCGATGGTGATCAAAAAGGACTTCGAAGCCACGGTTGGCAAGCGAAGAACCCGCCTTGCTGCCTCGACTATATCGATATCATCAGTCTCAAACCGCGTGCGTGGAACATCGATATGTTCCCCGGTTTTGTGCACCATAGGCGGCTTGCCAAGCAACATCGACAGCGGCATATCGATGGGATTATTGCCGAAGTGGCTGTCGCCCAAAACCAAGCGATCTTCGTCGGTGGTTCTTCCCACCACAGCATAAGGCGCGTTCTCTCGTTTACACATCGCGATGAACATCGGCAGGTTCTCTTCGGCGATACCCATGACGTAGCGCTCTTGGGCCTCAGAACACCAAATTTCCATGGGGCTTAGCCCCGGTTCAGCGTTGGGAATTTCTCGAAGCGAAAACGCCCCCCCGCGGCCTGAATCATGAACCAGTTCAGGGAAAGCGTTGGACAGTCCCCCAGCACCCACGTCGTGAATACTCTCAATGGGGTTGTCTTCGCCCATCGCCCAGCACCGGTCGATTACCTCTTGGCACCGCCGCTCCATCTCAGGATTGGCCCGCTGAACTGAAGCGAAATCCAAATCCTCTGACTGGGAGCCCGATGCCATCGACGAGGCAGACCCCCCGCCCAGTCCAATCAACATCGCCGGCCCGCCGAGGGCCACAAGCGCTGTATTGACCGGAAGAATCTTCTTTTCCACATCGGACGGGCGCACGCTGCCGTAGCCACCCGCGAGCATGATGGGCTTGTGATACCCCCGCCGTTCCTCGCCTTGGAGCGAAGCGACACATTGATGGAATGTCCGAAAATAGCCGCAAAGATTCGGCCGTCCAAACTCGTTGTTGAAAGCCGCAGCACCGAGCGGCCCTTCGACCATGATCTGCTCGGGGCTGGCCAAGCGCCCAGGGTGGGCCCGGCCATCTTCCCAGGGCAAAGGGTTTTGAGCCAATTGCAAATCGGAGACTGAGAACCCGCACAAGCCCGCCTTGGGTTTGCCGCCACGACCGGTGGCGCCTTCGTCGCGAATCTCGCCGCCACAGCCTGTTGCCGCTCCCGGATGGGGCGAGATGGCGGTGGGATGGTTGTGGGTTTCTACCTTGATGGCGATATGGACAAGCTCTTGCTGTGCGCCATAAATACCGGTGTTGCCGTCAGCGAAAAACCGGCCGGCGGCGTAACCGCTAATGACCGCGGCGTTGTCCGAATAAGCGCTCAGCACACCACCTGGATGGGTGGCATGGGTGTGGCGAATCATCTGAAATAGGCTCATCGCCTTGTCTTCGCCGTCGATGGTCCAGCTGGCGTTGAATATCTTGTGACGACAATGCTCAGAGTTGGCCTGAGAAAACATCAACAGTTCCACATCGGTGGGGTCGCGGTCCAAGTCAGCATAGCCATCGGCCAGATAGCTGATTTCATCGTCACTGAGGGCCAGGCCCAACCGCTTATTGGCTTTATCAAGGGCTGCGATGGGGGTGGAGCCAAGCGCGATACTACCGACGGGTGCGGGGCTGGAAACCTGAAACAAGGCCGCGGCTTCGCCAAGGGTGGCGATGCGCTGTGAGGTCATCGGGTCGCAAACATGGGGCAACAAAGCGGAGATGTCGCCGGACACCCACAAGGCGATGCCCCGCTCCACGCGGTTGACGGCGTCGATTCCACATACAGCGAGGATCTCCGTGGCCTTGGATGACCAGGGCGAAATTGTACCCACCCGAGGGATGATAATGAGATCAGGATCTCGGTTTTGTGGGGATGTGCCCACACTCAATAAAGACGAAATCCGCTCTTCGTCAGCCAGCTCCAAAGGCGCCGCCAAGTCCAAAAAAAAGACCTCCGCGCTCTCAAGCTCGCTCAAAGCGGCGGTGGCGATCAGTTTGTCGCACAGAAAAGGGGTGAAAGCAGGCGGGCCGTACAAATGCTGCATCGGATGCTCCATTCCTTGGTGTGTGCCGATTAGCCTGTTCGCTTTGGTCTGGCTGCAATGGGATGGATTTCCGATTCTTGGCCCAGGTCGACGGGCCCAAAACACCAGATTAGGCCAGGGGTTCATCAGAAGATGAAGAAACCTGGACCCTTGAGTTGGCGAGCCCCAGCGGTGCTGAGGGTGTGTGGACCGGGCTTCAAGGAGGATGTTCCTAATCGCCACCCACGCCCAACACCCCTACCGTCGCATCTTGGTGGCCGAGGCCATTAGCCTGTTGTTGATCCTCGTATGGGGGGCGTGGATTCGCCTCGAAAACCTGGCACGCGGCCCAACGTCGGATGAGATCAGTTTCCTAAAATGGCGAGGTTTAAGCTGGATTTATAAGGACAGCCTAAACAGGCTTCACCCACCCTTTTTTCGCATGAGCGTGACCGCATGGAACACACCTGAACAAGCCCTCATGCTCGGTCGTTTTGGGGCATTTTTAGCGGGGATGCTCGCGATTGTCCTCGTGTGGATACTGGCCCGACGGTCGAGCAATAGCCGTATCGCAGCACTCTTGGCCGCAGCTGCCCTGGCCGCTTTACCGCCACACATCCTTTTTTCGGCCTTGTTTCGCCCATACGCCGCACTCGGCTTGCTCATGGCGACCCACCTGCTCGCCCTCAGCCTTTGGGTAGCCGCCCCTGAGCGAAAAACCCTCGCCGTCGCCGTCGCTGCCACCGCTTTGCTCATCCCGCAAGTCCACTACATCGGGGCCCCCTGGCTCGCCCTCACCGGCCTCGGCGTTTTGGGCTTCAGTCCTTTGGGTTTCCGACGGTTGTGGGTGTACATTCCATCCGCACTCGCCCTGCTCCCTTTACTTGACCCCATCACCAAGAATCTCAATGTGACCACAGGCAGCGCCCTGCCGAATTCGCATATTCTTCGAAGCTTCGAGCATTTGCTCGGTATGGGCCTACGCGGGCCACCTCTAAAACCATTTTTAGGCGAGATGTGGCCGATTTCCATTGCAGCGGTGTTAGCGATTCCGCTGTTTTGGCGACATATTCAAGCACAACTCAAGGTGATCTGGATCGGCTGTATCGCCATGGGGCTGAGTGTTTTATGGGTCGCCCCAAAACACCACCTCGCACCCTCAACCCAGCTTTTGGCCGCGCCCATGCTGATTGTCCTGGTGGCTTCACTGCCCTGGGTGCTCACCGCCCGGTCCCGTCGCTTTTTACTCCTCGGCCCCCTGGCTTTGGTCGCCATTATGGGCTCGGTCGGCATGATGCTCCACCATCGTCTGGACTACCAAGCCAACCACAGCATGAGCCGAGACCGAATCGCGTTGTTTTTGGATCAATATGGGTCGTTTATCCCAAAAAATCACGCTGTTCGGTTTGTCAGAGCCTCAGACACTGACATCGCCCGCTTTAAGCTCACAGGCTCGGTGCGCAGGGAAAACGCCATCCCTACCGGCTGCCCGAATGTCCGGTGTTTTAAATTCAATGGCCACTTTTGGCTCGCCAAAACCAACTCGCCGTGGCCCCATGCCTCGGTTTGGGTCTCAGGAATCCGCCGCCTGCCAACGCCTTTGCCCCCAGGCTGCACCCTCATCGCCACCGGGTCGGAATATCCAGAGCTGGCGATATGCGATGCAGGAGTCACACATCCTTAAGTCGCATGTTAGTCGACCAACCCACACTGGAGGGTTGCGATGGGCGAGATGGTTTACCACGGCAAGGTCAAGCAAGTCTGGAGCACAGACGACCCTGATATTATCGAGTTTCGTTACACCGACCAAATATCGGTCTTCGACCAGATCATTCCGAGCCTGATTCCTGGCAAAGGCGAATCCCTCAATCGCACCAGTTGTCATTGGTTTAAACTTGTGGAGGCCGCTGGCATTTGCGAGACACACATCATTGAGATGAACGCCCCCGACAGGGTATTGGCCCGTCGTTTCGATGTCGTGCACGAGCCCGGCGCCATCGCTGCAGACCGAGAGAATGTTTTCGTGCCTTTAGAGGTCATCTGTCGGCATTATTTAGCCGGATCTGGTTGGCGTCGGTATGAGCGCGGCGAGATCAGCGCACAAGCCCTGGGTTTTGCACCTGGCACCCAACTTAAAGAGGGTGTGAAGCTTCCAAAACCTTTTTTAGAGGTGTCCACCAAGTTCGAAAAATTCGACCGCATGCTCGACCGCGCCGAGGCGCTTCAAATCTCGAATATGAGCGAGTCAGAGTTTGACGCCATGCTCGCGATCGTGCTCAAGGTCGACGAAATCATAGAGATCGAGGCCGCAAAAGCCGGCTTGATCCATGTGGACGGCAAAAAGGAGTTCGCCTTGGGCAAAGGACGGATACCTGTGCTCGTCGACTCCTTTGGTACCCTAGACGAAGACCGCTGGTGGGATGCCGAGGCTTACGAGCGCGGCGAAATCGTACAGTTGTCCAAAGAATTTGTCCGCGGTCACTACCTCAAAACCGGGCATCATACAGCGCTTTATGAGGCTCGAAAAGCCGGTACAGAAGAGCCCTCCATACCGGCACTACCTCAGTCGGTCATCGACCAAACCGCCACTTTGTACCGCGATATGTTCGAGCGGTTGACCGGCCTCTCAGCTTGAACAAGGCATACGACCTCCTCGGGAAAGAGCCCGGTATTCGGGCCTTGGTTGACCGCTTTTACGACTTGATGGACACCCGAGCCGATGCGGTCATCATCCGAGCCATGCACCCAGACGATTTGAGCGACAGCAAAGACAAGCTTTTCTGGTTTTTGGTTGGCCGCTTTGGTGGCCCACCGATGTACGAAGAACGGGTTGGACACCCCCGACTGCGGGCGCGCCATATGCCTTTTGCCGTGGACTCTGCAGCCGCGGCTGCCTGGATGGCGTGTATGAACCAAGCACTCGACGAACAAGTGGCCGATGATGCCGTACGCCAAGCCATTTCTGGGTTTTTTGGGCAAATCGCCGAATTCATGAAAAACCGCTGACTTATTAATTGTCCTTGTCCGTAATCCCCCCTTCCTTAGGTACTTTGACCGGTTACCCGCAGAAAGAGGAACCAAAATAATGGCCACAGCACTTACCGATTTCGTCAGCTTCAAAAACCCAAAAATGGAACGGAAATTCGCCAACAAGCGAATCCCAATCAATGACCTCCTAGAGGCCTTCATTGAGAAGGACGTCGATTTTCATGGCGATGTCTACGAGATGCTCACCCACCGCGCAGATCTCACCGACGAGGGTTTCTCGACCGCTTTGTGGTCCCAGCTCGACTTTGTGGTCAACCGACTCCTCCCCGAAGTCGTCCTGCACACCAAACGCCAAGACAAACGCATCGTTCGCGAGCATTACAACCGCGGAAACGACTTTTTTGGCTTCTTTCTTGGGCCACGCATGGTCTACACCAGCGGCTTTTATCTGGACGCCGACGACTCCTTGGAGAAAGCCCAAGACCAAAAAATGCAACTCATCTGCGAAAAGCTCCTCCTGAAACAGACCGATCGCTACATGGATATCGGCTCAGGCTGGGGCACCTTGGTCATCCACGCCGCCCGTGAGTTTGGGGTCGATGCCACCGGCATCACCATCTCAGAAGAACAAGCCAAGTTTGCAACCGACCGCATCGAGACTGCCGACCTCGCCGACAAGGCGCGAATCAACGTGATGGACTACCGCGACATCCCCAAAGAGAAGTTCGACAAAATCTCTTGTGTCGAGATGGCCGAGCACGTGGGGTCCAAGAACTTCCGCACCTACATGCATCAGCTTTACGATCTCCTAGATGACGATGGCTTGTTGTACCTGCAAATGGCTGGCCCGAAAGTCGATGGGCGCAAAGAGAACTTGGGTTTTGGTCTGTTTATGGCCAAATACATCTTCCCTGGCGCAGATGCAGCCCGAAAGCTCACCTGGATCACCGACCACCTCGAGGCTGCCGGCTTTGAGGTTCACTCGGTAGAAAACGTCGGCATTCACTACTCGGTCACCCTCAAGCAGTGGTACGACAACTGGTTGGCCAACGAAGAGGCCGTGATGGAGGCTTATGGCGAGTGGTGGTTTCGCTTGTGGAGCTTCTTCTTGGCCTGGGCATCGCTTGTGGCCAAAGAAGGTCAATCGACTTGCTTCCAGATTTTGTGCAACAAAAACACCCGCAACATGGACCGCAAGGTATTTTTTGGGGCCCGAGGCTTGGGTGAGCGCACTGAAAACACCACACTCGGACAAGCACACAACAAGGCCGAAGCCGCCCAGTAGGGCAGCTTATGGCCTGGATCCGGACCACCGCACCAAACGATGCCGAAGGGCTGCTGGCGAAGCACTATAAAGCCGCGAGTGACAGGGCGGGTGTGGTGGCTGGAATCGTCCAACTGCACTCCAATGATGTACCCACATTAAGGGCATCCATGGCCTTGTACGGCGCAACGACCACGGCAAAAAATAGCCCACTGAGCGCCAAAACACGAGAGCTTATCGCCACCATCGTCAGTCGCACGAACGACTGCTTTTACTGAACATTATCTCATGGGGAGGCTCTCCATGATGAAGGCGCAAGCCGAGCCTTTGTCGAAGGCATCATCGCTGATTACCGCCGCGTAGAGATGAGCGACAAACTGCGCGCGCTATTGGACTGGAGCGTAACCCTCACCCTTCGACCCGCAGCTTGCACCGAAGCCGATGTGGTCAAGCTACGATGTGTCGGCTGGACTGACCCACAAATTAGCGCTGCCTGTTTTGTCGTGAGCTACTTCAATTTCATCAACCGCGTCGCGGATGGGTTGGGGGTTGACCAGGACGCATCTATGCAAAATGCGCCACCGCTACCGCCATGCCCCTGGACGGCTTAAGCGTCTGGCTGCTCGACCATCCACCAGGCTTTCCAAGCTAAAGGGAGTTCCAATTCCCCGGCGGTGATGGTACAGATATGAACGTTTTAGGGAGATAAGGGGCACACCATGCACAGAAGCAACAAAGTTTACTGGCAAGACCATGATCATTGGATCTGCTGCCGTCATCTGCCTGCAGGTGTCCTCCCAGCAACGATCGACCGATGCTGGTTGTGCCCCAACAAACGCCCCAAGATGGCAGACCGGCCCGCCCCCCCAAAAGGGGTCAAGCCCGGCACATTGCCTGGCCCAAAAAAGAAGCAAGCACCTCGCTCGCTTAAGCCAAGAATGATCGTGACCAAGAAACTGGCTCCCATCGATGGCTTGGCCTCGGTGACTGCCGCTCCACCGCCGACAAGAGCACCCCTGCCCAAAAAGCGCGCCTCGGTTGTGGGTTCCAGCAAAACCATGGGCAAAGCCGCCACCAAGTCAAAACCAGCCACCAAGGCTGCGGCTAAAAAAGCAGCGGCGATGCCCACAGCACAGGTAGCCTCTCCCGCACCACAAGCGGGTCAATGCCATTGGCACGAGTGCTCAGAAACTGCGCGACCCCGGTCAAAGTATTGCTCGCGAAACTGCTCCAACAAAAATGCCCGTTCGCGACACAAGGCCAGAAAATAAGGCCTTGGATTCCGCCTTACCGGCCAACGCTGAGCCTGCGTCATTGGCACCATCATCGTGGTCATCCCAAGTGGGCATGGCCGCACGCAAGCGCTGAAACTCGGGCTTTCTTGCCAAGCGCCCGTAGCGTCGAGCCAAAGCGTACCGCCGGTGGGACAGGTGTTATTTTTGCACACCCCAAGAAGATCAAAAAAACCGACAACATAGGCGCCACCTATCGCCCTTGCCCATTCCCGCGAAGCCAGGACCGAAGCCACACACTCAACCCATCGATCCCGAGCACGATGAACGCACCCAGCCCAACAAACACCATCATCTTCCCAGGCTGCATTCGCACCCGTGCATCTTGAATGAACCAACCCAAAGAGACCACCCCGAGCAGGCCCAACACCGTGGCCTCGCGCACAGCCGTCTCTAGGCGAACAAAGAAAAAAATCAGCCCGCGATTGAAGGCCTGAGGGCCGAGGGCGAAGACGGCCACCTGAGGTCTTGAGGCCCCAATCCCCCGAAGCGATCGGGCTGGCCCGGGCTCGAGGTCATCGATAATTTCACCGCCCAGGCGCCCCAAAATACCGGTGTTGTGAATCACCAACGCCAGCACTGCAGGCCACACACGCGCGGCTTAATCGGCGTTTATTGACCAAACCCAGTCGACACGTTGATTCAAGTCCCGCTACAATATCAACCTGGTTGGGGTGTTTTATGCGGCAGTTATACTTGATGACAATCTTGTTCACTGGATGCTCAGAGTACGACATCAAGCCCCACGACGATGTGGGCAGTAGCCATGAGGAGCCCGGTTTTCCTTGGGAGATCACCGACGACTCCGGCAGACATACTATCGATGATGACAGTTGCCCCTTGCCAGACACCAGCCGCGGAGATGCGGCAGTGGATGACAGCTGCTTAATCGAGGCTGTGGTGGGCGGTTTTAGCCCAGTAATCGAGTGGGCGAGCGAGGCACCTGGGCCCTCTTATGCGACACCTGCCGTCGGCTCTTTGACCGATGATGATGGCGATGGCGATGTGGATGCCGATGATATGCCCGATGTGGTGGTGGTCGGTGTCTCTGGGTTGGTGACGGCCCTTCACGGCGATGGGTCGGGTGTGATTTGGACCTACAATATCGCCAGCGCAGAGCCCTCTGCTGCCGCGATTGGCGACCTTGACGGGGATGGGCGCGCAGATGTGGTGGTGACCGGCGTTAATGGGTTTTTTGCCTTTCGAGGCGACACTGGGGCGATGATTTGGTCCAATGCCTACACTTCGTTGGGCGGCACGGGAATCTGCGGCGGCGTCGGTATTTTTGATTTGGACGGTGACGGGCAGGTGGAGGTGGTCCAAGGGTCAACCATTCTCAACGGGGCCGATGGATCCATCCGGGGCCAGGGCAGCTTCGGCCGCGGGACTGGCTACCCGGGGGGCACCTACGCTGGATTTGGGGTCGCGGCGGACATTAACCAAGACGGCCGGCTTGAGGTGGTGGTCGGAAACGCCTTGTACGACCCCGACGGAAACACCATTTGGCATAATGGCCAACCCGACGGCTTTGTGGCCATCGCAAACTTTGATGACGACCCATACGGCGAAATCGTCGTGTCTTGGGCCGGAAATCTACGGCTGCAAGATGATGACGGCACGGTGTTGTGGAGCGGCAACTACACGGGCGGACGAATCGGGCCTCCGACGGTCGCCGACTTTGATGGCGATGGCAAGCCTGAGATCGGCGTGGCGGGCAACGGGGTCTACATCATGGTCGAGGACGATGGCACTTTGGTGTGGTCCAACGCTGTGAACGACTACTCTTCAGGGTTCACGGGATCATCTGTGTTTGACTTTGAGGGCGACGGCGCAGCTGAGGTGGTCTACGCAGACGAAAACGATGTGTGGATATTTGACGGTGCGACAGGGGCGGTGAAACTCCAAGAAACCAGCCACGCCTCGGCGACCTGCTCTGAGTACCCCGTGGTCGCCGATGTCGATTTGGATGGCCAAGCCGAGATCATCTATACCTCGGGCGCCTATGGTAGCGGACCGGAGTCGGGGGTGCGCGTCATCGGCGATTTGGACGGATCGTGGATGCCAGCGCGACCGGTGTGGAACCAGCACGCTTATGCCATCACCAACGTCAACGCAGACAGCTCCATCCCTGCGAGTCCGGCCACCAACTGGCTCAGCTTCAACAACTTTCGCTCAGGTGACTTGGCGGCGGCCTCTGGTGGTGCCATGTCTGACGCGATCCCCGAGTTGGTCGACATTTGTACGACTGAGTGCGAGGAAGGCCTACTTCAAGTGACCCTCCGCATCGGAAATGGAGGCGTAGAGGCCCTGCCAGAGGGCGTGTCAGCATCGCTGTATGCGCGCATTACCGGGGGATGGACCTTGCTTGAAACCCGCACCACCTCGGCCAGAATCATGCCGGCCCGAACAACGCCCGGCTGGACCTTCGACATCGATCCTGCCGACGTACCCTTAAACGTGCTCCGTTTTGTGGTGGACGACGATGGGTCCGAAGGCTGGGTCAGCGAGTGCCATGAGGACAATAATGAGCTGATTATCTCCGATGGACTGTGCCTATAAACGGGTCATGTCTTTAGCGTTTAGCTTATTGGCCCAGGGCACATCGAACACAGGTGCGCGTCGGGCACATCGATTCATGACATGGTGAAAAGCGAAAGGGTAGTTCTAGCGTGGTTTTCTTGGCATGGTTGCGAAGCCACACACCAAACGGGGTAGCCGACAAGTATCGGCCAACGCTTCACCTTGGCTCAACCCCAAAGACACGACGCCAGCTTGGCTGGTGATTCGCTTAATCCTACAGACCTCTAAAGGCCTCTAAAGACCTGACCCCAGTACCTGCCGCTTAGCTGCCGCTTACCAGGTCCAGATTTGACGAATACCGACGTACTGTTCGTCACTATTTTCAAGGATAATCTCAATCCTTGAGCCTTCCAACTGGATATCAAATGTGGTCCGACGCCCCTCGATAAGCAGCCGACCAACATCTATGATCGTCCCTCGGTTTTCGACCAAAACATGGGCCCATTCGGACGACATTCCAGGCACCCAGTCAATCAAGATGTTCTCGATAAATTCTTCTCTATCGAACTTCTCCTCGACGTAAATCTCGCCATCACCCAGTGGGCCGTCGCTAAACCACGCATCCATGCGGTCGCCATCATTGAGGGTGTCGCTGCGTCCTTCGGTCGCCGAAATCTCAGCATCATAGGCGAGGTTATTGCTTGGCAAACTCACCAGGCCCTCGCTGTCTACCGAATAGGTGACATCTACCGTATAGTTTACGTTGCCGTCATACCCATAAATGGCCACATAATAAACACCCTCGTCGTCCAAATCACAGTGCTCTTGGCCGGTGAGCGTCATCGAACTGCAATCGTTATCGTCTGCGTACGGTGTGCGGCCCTTGGCCACATATAAATCGACGTCTCCGTCTCCGTTCACGGAAATCTGAAGCCCTTCACCATCGACGATAAACGGACCAAAGTCCTCCCAGCGGTTCTCATAGATGACCCCGGTATAATGGGCCAAACCCGCCTGAGTCTCGACCTCGCTGGCCATCAAATCAACATCATCTGGAGTCTGAGGGGAGACCATCGCTTCCTGACGGTCTTGCATTTTTTCCCACTTTTCTGCGTTGCTCTCCTCAGACTTGGGCGATGTGCATGCCGAGACAAAAAGTAGAGCAGATGAAAAAATCATGGTCGAACGCATATTAAACTCCAACAAGTAGAACGTATCGCTATCATAACAGAAATGAAAAAACGATCCCATTCACACGCTTGTCACAGCGATATTCTTAGGGCGATCCCCGAAAAACCCCACGAAATCCATGCAGCTTGCCGGGCTTTACGGGGGCCTCTCCGCCTGTTCCCCCACCGCTAGCAAAGCTGCCGAAGACAATGCGGCAATTTGGTACATCAACAATATCTCTGAGCACCGAGATGCGTGCTTTCATGAGCCCGGCGGAATGTGGGGCATCTATATCGCGGGCGACAGGTCAGAAATCGCAGAAAAAGACCCCGCCGGACTCGCTTTTCTCGAGGCCTTTTCGCCCTAAGCCTGGCCCGGCCCCGGTAAATCCATCGCCCCCAAGGTGGCCATAATGCTGCCATCTACACCAAACTCAATGGCATCGGCGTAGGCACAAAACCCTTGCCGACCCAGTAGCGAAGCGGAGTCTTTCCACTGCTGTGACTCCCCGATGGACGCCACCACAGCCTGTGCCCGCTCCGGGTCACCGCGCCATCGACACTCCGAAATCCAAAGCGCGGAAACCAAAGACCCCGCCGCCCAGCGCAAGCCCCAAACACCCCCTGACTCAACAGCAAATTGGATAGACGGCATGCGTGAAACATCGACATGTTCCACGGGAAACTCAGGGTGGCGGGTGATGACAGTCCGAAGTCCGGTGTCGACAAAAACCGTCAAGCACATGATTTCTGCCTCGACGCCTGCCGGCCGAAGTTCGAGCGCGTGTTGCATCGTGTGATGCGCCTGAAGGTCATCGAGGTACAGCTCACCTGTGGCCGACCCATCCGAATCAAACATGCGCCGAACCCCGGGGCGACCAAGCTTCAATAATGCACCCAAAGGCCCGCCTCCCCAGTGTGCACGAATGACACTTTCCCACTGCCCTGGCTCTCCTTCATCGCTCACATAAAGCCGGGTTGGGCGCTGTACCGGGCCCAAACTGTAGATGGGCCCCACCTTGAAGTCGCAGAAAAAATCCGCTGCCAACCCCCGATCCACCAAGACCTCCAAGCGCTGGGGCAAACCTTGGTCAAAGGCGATCAATAACAACTCGTCGACCACATTCATGAACGCCCAAGCTCCCGTGCGAGCGCCAAAATCGCCAAGTCCACCTGGGCCCCAAACCGGCAGTTATCCAACACAATTCCCCGCTCATCTGAACCCTCAGGATAGGTTTCGACCATCACATCGTATAGCTTGGCCAAAGGCCATCGCAGGGGGTCGAAGGCGTTCAAGTCATCAAGATGGCCACGCAAATATGTCTGTTTTAACGCCGGAAATCGTCGCTCAAGAAAAATCGCGCCGTCGTGGTAAACCGTGCCATCGACATCGACAATAAGGTCGTCTGAAAGCATCACTGGCTCGCAATCACTGCGCCAGTTGAAGAGCTTCATGCCGCCATCATCATCATGGTGATGGCGTAAAACCTCGAGCAAGCCCTCGACATAGCGATCCATCGCATCTTGAGACCAGCGCATACCGACCGCGTAGTTGAGCTGAAACCGTGGAACGCCTTGGGATCGTGCCCACCGATACCGAGCCATACAGCCATCAGCGTCTGCTGGCGGCAGCACCGCGTTCATAAACCAGGCCAAATCCGAGCCCATCAGCAGGGTGAGACAGCGATCGATGTTTTCATAGGCCGCCGCATCGGACAACAAGTGCGCAGCACGAAACCGTTTGTGGGTCCCGGCGTCTCCATCGAGAGAAAAAAGAATCATCACCGGATAGTCGGCCAAAAAGGCCACGCGCTCTGCAGTCATACCCACACCGTTGGTGGTGACCAGTATCTCCAGAGACCGCCCACGCCGTGAAGGATGATTTGCCGTGTAGACAATGGCATCGTGGAGCACCGACCAAGCGCGTGTAGGCTCTCCTCCAAAAAACTGTAGCTCCAAACAAGGCCGGTCGGAACGCATCAATAAGTCGATACCCCGTCGCGCATCCTCTACACTCAAGCTCTGCGCATCCTCCTCTTTTTGAACCAAACAGTAGCCGCAGCGCAACTCGCAGGAGCGGGTCAGCATCAGCATTAAACGCTCTATGCCCGGCCCTCCGCCCAAGTTGACACTCCCTCTACGGAGTATCTGTGCGAGCCGTTTGGTGGCTTGTTCCGGGCTTGGAATCATCGCCATGCCGAATGCCCGCTAAAACGGACCCGAATTCGGGATGGGGCAAACAGGGTATGCATGGATTAGCCTCGATCCTATCTAGGGTAGCCCAGTGAACAGAGCCAACCACGAAGATGCGGATATTGCGACCCTGATGGGCGCACCGCTCGCCGAACAAGCAGCGATCATATCGGGCCTGGGCATGCCCACCGCGGGGCTGTTGATACTGTTGAGCCCCTGCGAGCAGCGCTGCCACTTTTGCGCCCAGCCTGCCGTGACCCACCCGCCACCTTCGGCCTGGACACCCAAGGCTCGGATAAACACGCTGTTGAGCGCCAATGCTGAGCTAAAGCTTGACCGGCTGTGCATTGGGGGCACAGAGCCCACGACCCACCCAGACTTCGAGCATGCCCTATCCCAGGCCAAGCGCTTCGGTTTTACCCATATCGAGTTGATGACCTCAGCCACCAAACTGGCCATCCCGGGCGTGGCGGAGCGATGGTGGTCCCACGGTGTGCGCGCCATCGCCGCCCCCATTTACAGCGCAAACCCCGCTGTACACGACGCCATCACCGGCGGCCCTCATCATGCCAAGCTGGTGAGGGGCCTCGATGCTGCCAAGCGAGTGGGCATGCAGATTCAACTGCACGCGCTCGCCCTATCCTCCAACCTGAGCACACTCGAGGACCTCGGAAAACAATGCCGCGATCGATGGGACAGCCACTTGAGTGTCGCCCCCGCTCGGCCCAAACAAGGCGTCTGGAACTTTGAGGCAGAAGCCCCAAGCCTTGATGCTGTCGCAGCAGCGCTATCCCAGGCAAGCCCCGACGCCATCACACTCACGGGGTGGCCAGACTGCTTGCTACCCCATCTTGGCCGGGACGCAGCCCAGATCATCCGCCTGTACTTTTTGGGACAAACCCGCGCTTATGGCGCAGCCTGTCTAAACTGCCAGGTCAGGCCAAGTTGCCCAGGTGTTGTCCAGGCCTTGCTCGCCCGCGATGGTGATGCCCACCTCAAAGCGCAATGAAGCCGGCCAAAAATAAGCCTTGCCCCTGCCAAAGCGGGCGAAAATTCAAATCGTGTTGCGCGCCGATTTTGAGCGGGGTCGAGGCAACAAGCCCACTTGTTTTGATGCGCTCTCGGTACACCGCCTATGCCCTGGGGGTCGTGCAGCACATCATCGACACCACCCACCCCGACGGTCCGCACTTTCGGGAGGACATACACCTTTGGCGTGCCGATCTGCAGCGTTTTTGCCAGACCATGAAGTTTGAGGGCTTAACGATCTTGGATACCCAATCGGCCCAAGACGGTGCTCAAGTTCACTTTCGGGCACACCTGAGCGAAAACGGCGAAGACCACTCGTTTTCTGAGCTTAGTCTGTTTTACCAAATCAACAGACGCTGGCTTTACCACTCAGCACAAACTTAAGCCCCGCCCTCGTCCACGGGCTCCCATGCCTCGCACGGCTCGTTGATCGCCTCACCCCGCACCATCAAGCACCAAGGGGTCATCAGGCTTTCCCGTAACAATAAGCCTTGATCGGTCAGGCTCCCCAAAAAGGCGATGATCTCTGTTCGCTCGGTGAGCGAGAGCGCAAAACCAGTCAAAAAGGGGTGTTTGAGCGGGCTCAAGGCACCATCACCAGGGGACGTCCCCGCGGTCACCAGGCGGCCGCCCCGCGCATAATTGTCGAGGATGTCCTCCAAGGCGAGTGAGGTGCCATCGTGGTGCCACGGTCCTGACTCCACCACGCCCCGCAGGCTCGGAATCCGATACCGCCCCATATCCAGTGGGTCGCCGGTAATATCGACAAGCCCTTGCTCAACGCTGGGGTAAGCCCCAGCACCATCCGCGTTGTACATGCCCATGTTTTCGTAGCCAAAATCAGCGATGACTGTACCGCTGTCATCGGTCGGCTGGTCAAAAAAGATGCCGCCGTGACATTCGGCGCACCCCAAACGCTCAAAGTGCTCTAAACCCCGAACCTGTTCGGCACTCAACCCATCGTCATCGCCCAAAAAATATCGGTCATAGGGTGAGTCCCCTCCGACAATCGTCCGCTGAAAGCTGGCGATGGCCCGACCAATATTGGCAACAGTGATCGCACCGTCATCATCTGGAAAGGCCGCATCAAACATCGGCCCATAACGGTCTATGGCCGCTACACGGGCCTCAAGCCCCGTCTCGGTCATGCCCATCTCAATAATGGGGACGGTGCCAAACATGGGCACGTGCCATTGGTCTTCCAACATCCGCTGGTTTGGGTCTCGCCAGGTCAATCGCGACCGGTAACCGACGTTGATCAGACTCAAGGCGTTGCGGGTGTGGGTCTGATTGGTGGTGCCAACCGAGCGCACAAAGCCGTCTGTGAAGGATTTTATTCCCTCGTGGCAAATGCCGCACGACCGACCATTGTTTATCGACAGTCGAAAGTCGTGAAAGAGATACCGACCGAGCTCAACCCCCTCTACAGTGAGCGGATTATCGTCGGGGATGGGCATCTCTGGAAAGTGAGCAGGCTCATCGGCTTCAAGCGCTTTGGCGGGAGGTGGGGCACAGCCAATCAAAAAGGCCGCAACAAAAGTTGCGACCAAAATGGGAAACTGCACGGACACCCTTACTCTTTGTAGAGGGTGAACCAAACCTCAGCTGGTGAGCTTTCGTCGACGCGAATGGTGTACTGACCCCATTCGTGGAAAATCCAACGTTGGTCGGTGATCCCATCGTCGGGGCAGCTGGCTGCGACTTGACGCACCGTGCCCTGGTCTCCGCCAAGTATTTCGTAGCTGGCATCATCATCGGCGAACAAACGAACGAGGGACATCCAATCTGGAACCTCGATAACAAAATAGCCATCGCCAGACTCTGGCATCACCAGGGTCATCGGGTTGGACTCGTCCATGGTGACAAGCGCTTGGGCCGCTTCGGCTTGGCTTGTCGCGAGTACAACGCGCTCCTCGGTGTCTTGATCAAGAAGCTCACAGACCAACTGTGCAGCAGCATCGTCGGTGCCCATCGGGAAATCACCGGCGGTACCACCATCGTCGCCCTCATCGATATCACCGTCATCGGTAGCATCATTGTCGAGGGTTTCGTTGTCTGCAAAATCAGGGGCGGCTGCGGTCCCATCGGACTTGTCGTCGGTACCGGCACAACCAGCGATCAGCGATGCTGCAAAAAATACAAAGGTCTTCATTTGGACACTCCTAAACAGGTAAGACAATACAACTAATCTATTTGTACCAATAACTGGTTGCGTCTGCAACTATTAAGCCGTGATCAGGCGAAATAACATCAGCCTTTGACAAAAAACCAAGGAATGTGGCTAGGACTCAAGCCCGCTTTAAAAAACAAGTTTTCAGCATGATGCTCAGTTTATTGACCCTACCCTCTACATGAGTGGGATCGAAGCCGAGGCGAATATTTTTGACCATCGTTCCGCGCTTGGCCGTGAAGTTTGCCCCTTTGACCACCAAATCCTTAATCAGGGTCACCGCGTCACCGTCGCTCAAGATGCTGCCATTGCAATCCACCACAGCGACCGCTCCTTCTTCATCGGCTAAATCGACCCCTTGGCCCGCATTTGCGAGGGCCATCACTGCATCGTCTAAAAATACACTGTCCAGGGCTTCTGAAGCCCAAGACTCCGCTTTCATTTCGTTTAATAGCCGCCATGACAACGCAGCCACCGCAGGAACCTCAGACCAAATAGACCCTTGCAAACAATACCAATGCTTGGAGCCAATCATGGGGCCACTGAGTTGGGGCCCACAGGTTCCGCACACCAACACCGCGGCCTCATCACTCAAGGTAAACGCACTGAGCGATTGAGAATCGCCACAAAGCTCGCAGCAGTTCTCCGAGCGTTGAATCAAAATATCGAGCATGCTGATCACCAACCTTATGGCTTCAAGTTGCGAACCAAGCCAACTTTAGAAAAACACCACAAAGTCCAAAATCCAGGATCCCATTCAAACTTGGTGATGGCGTAGTTGGCACGACCTTGCTTGTGGTGGTGGTTGTGATGAAGCGCCTCTCCCCAACCAAAAAAGTCGATTGGGAACAGGTTTGTGGAGGTGTCACCCGAATCCATCACTTGATAGCCGACCAAGTGGCACAGCCCATTGACGATGATGACCGTTGAAAACCAAACGCTCGCCATGATGCCGGGCAAAGCACAAACCGCGGCCTGCCAGCCGATAAAAGGCGTCATAATCGCGAAAATAAGGGGCAAACGAATGCCAACCAGACCCAATAGCCCTTGCCCTTGAAGCCAATGAATAAAGCGCTCGAAGGCATCGTTTGGGAGCTTATATTCAAACTTGCTGTATTTTTCAGGGTTGTGCAGACACTCTTGGTAAGCCTTGAATGTTTGGGCGGTGATATTCCAAATCGTACCACCTGTCTTGGTGGGGCTGTGGGGGTCGTCGTCGGTGTCTGCTGCTGCGTGATGCCAACGGTGTAAGACCGCCCAAGCCCGACCACCGGTGCCCGCCCACACCCAGTTCCACACCCGCATGGGGTGTTCCACGATGGGGTGGTACTGAAACTGCCGGTGGGAGTAAGACCGATGAAATAGGGTGGAGAGGGTGAACACGTTGATCTGACGCATGATCAACATAAAGATCACGCACTCAAAGATATTGATCTCTGCGCTGCCCAGGGTGTTCCACAAAGCCATCAAGCCAGCGGAAATCGTGATGGGAACCCACATCAAGATGAAATAACAAAACAAGGCCATGGGAATATTATGGGTCTTGACACGCTCAAATCTTGCGGTGGCCATGGCCCCTCCAGATGAATTGAATCCGGGCATAACCGCACTACAGAGTTTGGCCTAATCCCGCAGCAAACCAAGCATTCGCCGCAAAGGCTCGGCGGCTCCCCACAACAGCTGATCACCGACGGTGAATGCCGCAAGATAACGTGGCCCCAGCTTCATTTTTCTCAATCTTCCAACGGGCACTTTGAGGCTCCCGGATACCGCAGCAGGGGTCAGCCTGGCCAGGGTGTCAGCCTTTGTGTTGGGCACACAGCCACTCCAGTCATGTGCTTCAGCAATCATCTGCTCAATCTCTGAAATCGGAACATCGGCCTTGAGCTTGATGGTGAGGGCTTGAGCATGGCTGCGCATGGCGCCTATTCGCACACAGATCCCGTCGATGGGCAAAGGGTTGGCCGACAAACCCAAAATCTTATTGGCCTCTACCATCGACTTTTGCTCTTCGCGGGTTTGCCCGCCTTCGACCAAGCTGTCGATCCATGGGAGGGCACTCGCAGCCAAAGGGGCACCAAAGTGAGCATCAGGAAAAGCCTTGGATTTTAGGGCGCTTGCCACCGCCTTTTCGAGGGCCAAAGCCGACACGCCTGGGGGCATCGAAGACGATGCTGAACCGATATGAGCCATTTGGGCCACGAGCTCTGCCATATGTGCTGCACCTGCTCCCGATGCCGCTTGGTAGGACATGGTCGAAATCCACTCCACTTGGCCCTCGCGCAGCAAACCCGCCAAGCCCATCAACAGCAATGACACGGTGCAGTTGGCGCCCACAAAGGTCTTGCACCCGTCCATGATGGCCGCCTTCACATCTCCGCAATTGATCGGGTCGAGCACCAACGTGCTGTTTGGGTCCATGCGCAGGGTGCTGGCGGCATCTATCCACACCCCAGCCCAACCGGCAGCCCGCAAGCGCGGCACAATCAACTGGGTGTACTCACCCCCTTGGCAACTTAGCAAGACCGCTTGTTGACCGAGCGCGCCAAGGTCGTAAGCATCTAATAATGCTGCACTTCCTTCGCCCACATCCGGTCCAACTGAACCAGCAGATGATGTGGAAAAAAAGCTGGCATCCAAGCCATCGAAATCACCTTGGGTACGCATGCGGTCAAGCAGAACAGAGCCAACCATCCCCCGCCAACCGATAAATCCAACGCGCATAAGGGCCTCCTCCAGATGAACTGTTCTAACGAGACTTTCCATCTACCGCAGAAATTGCTTCGACGTTTGTTATTCAAGTAGTTACTTGAATAAGATGAACCCCCACCGAACATTTAAAACCGCTGCCTACTCAGAGTTGGCTCAAACCGGGAAAGCCCTCTCCAATTCCACCCGCCTTGAGATCCTTGAATTGATCGCCCAAGCGCCCATCGCCGTTGAAGACATCGCGCGAAACGTCGATCAATCCATGGCCAACACCTCCCATCATTTAGGGGTGCTCAAGGGGGCACACTTGGTCAAATCCGAACGGGATGGAGTCTATCAAATCTACGCCATCGCCTCCCAAGAGGTCGGTGCACTCGTGACCGCCTTACAAGGGGTCGCCAAAAAGCACGCACAAGCCCTCAACGCCCTCACCGAGGAACATATGGGGGCCATCGATCCGATGGAGGCCCTGGATAAACAAGCCCTGCTCGAGAAAATCACAAATGAAGGAGCGGTCCTTATCGATGTACGCCCGGCCCACGAATACAACGCAGGCCACATCGATTCGGCTTTCTCTGTACCCCTGGATTCCCTCGAAGCGCACATCCAACATCTGCCCAAAGACAAATGTATCGTCGCCTATTGTCGGGGCCCTTTCTGCACCTTCTCTGCCACCGCGGTCGCGCGTCTTCGCACCCTCGGATTTGACGCACGTCGCGCCGATGTCAACCCTTTAGACTATCGAGATATGCTATGAGTAGCCCCAAATCTGGCCTGCGTGAAAACATCTTTCAGTTCTCGTTGCTGGTGGTGATAAACGCCATGGTGGGCGCGATGCTCGGCACCGAACGCAGCATCATCCCAGCCTTGGCAGAATCCGAATTTGGGCTCAGCTCAAACCAGGCCATTCTGATGTTCATCGCGGTCTTTGGGCTCTCAAAAGCCTTGACCAACTACGCCGCAGGCACCCTCTCAGACAAAATGGGGCGCCGACCCTTGCTGCTGATCGGCTGGGCCATTGCCATGCCTGTGCCTTTGTTGTTGATGTGGGCGCCGAGCTGGGGCTGGATGATGGTAGCCAATGCGCTCCTGGGCATCAGCCAAGGGCTCACCTGGTCGACCACGGTGATCATGAAAATCGACTTGGCTGGCCCAAAGCGGCGCGGCCTGGCCATGGGAATCAATGAGTGTGCAGGGTATTTGGCCTTGGGCCTTTCTGCGCTGGCCACAAGCCATGTGGCGGATGTTTACGGCTTGCGGCCAGCCCCCTTCATCTTGAGCTTGGCCTTTGTCATCGTGGGTACAGCCCTCTCCGTCTTGGGCGCCAAAGAGACCAAACAATTCGCCCTCGCCGAGCAGAAGAATACAGAGAAAAAAGAGGCCATCGCGCCTGAAACCCCCTCTATGGCTGAGGTTTTCATCACCACCAGCCTCAAAGACCCCGACCTCTCCGCGGCCTGCCAAGCCGGCATGGTGAACAACCTAAACGACGGCATGGCCTGGGGGTTGTTTCCCATCATCTTTGCAGCCGCCTCATTATCCACCACCGAGATTGGCCTTGTGGCCGCCTTATACCCATCGGTTTGGGGCTTGGCGCAACTTTTCACCGGGGCGTGGTCCGATAAATATGGTCGGAAAATCTTTATTGTCAGCGGCATGTGGGTTCAAGCCATCGCCATTGGCATCATCGGAATTTCCTCAGACTTTGGCGGTTTTGCGGCCGCCGCAGTGTTGTTGGGCATCGGCACCGCCATGGTTTACCCGACCCTTATCGCCGCTGTTGCAGACAAGGCTGCACCGGCCTGGCGAGCCTCAGCTGTGGGCATCTACCGACTGTGGCGAGACCTCGGCTATGTGGTGGGCGCGCTGCTCACTGGCGCAATTTCAGACCACTTCGGCACCCAAGCCTCTGTGGCTGTCATCGCCTTGTTGACCTTTGTATCCGGGGCCGTGGTGGCCCTCCGAATGAAGAAGATCTGAACCCTCAGTTTCCCTGCACGCTTGTGGCCAAAAATAGCCGCATGCCCTTGGCCAAATCCATGTGGTCCACATGACCGCTGACTTGGCTGCCCGCAGCGATCACATGGGCGTGGCTGTTGGTGTCGTGGTGGGTGAAGACGGCATGGTGTTTGGGCGAATAAAAGCCGATGATGCTGACAGTTTCACCGTTCAGGCTACCCCGCACAGCGGTTTTGATGTGCGATGCATGCCCTTTGGCCTCGGGCCCGATCTTGGTGCCATCGATCACATGCCAATCCAGCCGTGTCGGCTCACCTTCGATGCGGAAAGCGAAAGGCTCACCTGGGTCGACCCCAGCAGCGATTGCGGCAGCCTTCAACATGGTGTCGAGGTCTGCGAAGCCCACGGCACTGTCGAGGGTTTGTACAGCCCAATCGCTCACTTTGGTGCTCACCATCAAGGTGGCCCCGGCGGTAGTTCTCTTCTTTATGGCAGAGACTGCGCCCCCCTTGCCATCAGGCTCACCCAGCCACAGTTCACCATCATACAAGGTGACCTCACCGCTGAGTGCCTCGAGTGCGCCGAGGCCATACGCGCCCTTCCGACCGATATAGCCAGCCAAATCGACCGTGCGCTCGGTGCGACCCATATGCATGATTTCTCGTAGCGCACCATTGACCTGTACTGCCGGGGCCGGGGCCACTGTTTGGGCCTCAGGCGACTTCGCGGCCTTGGTCGATAGGGAGAAAGGAAGCAGGAGCGTGAGAATCATCATGGTTTTCATTTAAAGCCCTAACCGGCGATGGCGCCGACCTTCGGTACTGCACCACAGCGACCATCCCAGGGAGCAATGATGTGGCGAGTCCCAAAACCATGCCCGCCTCGCGCCAAACCACGTAGCCAGCCATCACCAAGACAAAGGCACCAAAGCCCATTTTAAGGGTTGAACCTTTGATGTCACCACCGACTCGCCGGCCGATCAAGGTGCCGACCACAGCGAAAACCGTCACTATAACCACCAAGCTGTAGTCGACTTGAACATGTGCAGCGTGGCCAGCAAAAGCGGCAAAAGACTTAAAGGCGATGACCATCAACGAGGTGCCTACCGCACGCTTCATGTCCATTCCACCGAGTAAAACCAAGGCCGGCACCACCAAAAACCCACCGCCGGCTCCCACCAAACCGGTGGCCAAACCCACCACAAGACCTTCGGCAATCACGAGCCAAGGCGAAGCCATCCCCTCTTTAGGTACGAGGGGCTGCCCTTTTGGACGCCGTAACATTGCCAAAGCGGTCATGACCATCATGCCGGCGAACGCCAGCAAAAGGGTGGTGCCATCAAAATATAAGGCCAATCGCCCCCCACCATAAGCACCCGCCATAGCGGTGGCAGAGAACAGAGCGCCGGTGCGCCACTCAACGTTTCCATCTCTGGCGTGACCGACCAAAGACACCAACGCTGTGATGCCGACGACCAAAAGAGAGGTTGCGATGGCCGCTTTGGCATCAAGGCCGGCAGCATAAACCAAGACCGGAACAGCGAGAATAGATCCGCCGCCGCCAAGGAGCCCCAAAGAGACCCCTATCAACACTGAGAGTACTGCTGTGAGTACCATGATATTCTCCAAAATACAGCTTAAAGCTGCCTAATTATTCGCAATCGCCAAGATCTAAACTGGTCTCCTCGCAGTCGAGGCTCCAGTCACAAAATCCATCGCCGAGAGCTTCAGGCCATGGCGTGCACTCCATGGAGCAGTCGTAAAAACTGGCCTCATCGTAGTCGCTCCAGCAAGCATCACCGATGACGACTGCCGGGCAGTCTCCACCATCTACGTCTAGCTCGCTGCAGTGCAATGCATCGTCACAGGCCCCATCCCCGGTGGTGTCGATGACACAGGTGCTCCCGTCACATGCCGTGATGCCGTCGGCACCGCCATCTGTGAAACAAACAGCGCCAGGGCCAGGAGGGCAATCACCGAGGTCATAGGCTGTTTCTGGGCAGTCGAAGCGTGAGTCGCACATGCCATCACCCAGCCAGTCGGGCCAGCTGAAACAATCGAGTGAGCAGTCCAAAACACCCACATCGCCAAAGCTGTCGAAGCATTCATCGCCAGGGCCGGGGACGGCATCAGCATCAGCGTCAGCGTCGGCGTCGGCATCAGCGTCGGCGTCGGCATCAGCGTCAGCATCAGCGTCGGCATCAGCATCAGCATCAGCATCAGCGTCGGTGTCAGCATCAGCGTCGGCATCAGCATCAGCGTCGGTGTCA
>OBJC01000005.1_pt1 | contig 67518 bp, 68 predicted proteins | sample 1481521 | NCBI WGS metagenome assembly OBJC01 (sample SAMEA2341961, study PRJEB22496) | metagenome | biome: marine; feature: hydrothermal vent; material: water | place: Pacific Ocean | collected 2011/2012 | reverse complement strand
CATCAGCATCAGCGTCGGCATCAGCGTCGGCATCAGCATCGGCGTCGGCATCAGCATCGGCATCAGCATCCGCTTCGACATCGGTGGCGCCAGTATCGGCGACTTTGCCTTCACAGGCGAAGAGAGAGAAGGACAAAAGTCCTGAGAGAATAGCAATACGCATTGGGGTCTCCTTAGTTGATTGCACTGAATAAAAGGAATGAGGCATAACCGGGTAGGCTGCCAAAGAGTTGTGGGTCCCAGGTGTGGGCTCCACCGTCATTTGCTTTGTAGGTGAAAATGGGCGCGCCTGGAGCGAAAAACACGGCCCGAACTGTTTCGTCGGTCGCGGAGTTTCGGGTGCCGCCGGTCGCAAACATGCCGTCGTCGGTGTCGCCATCCAGATAGTAAAAGTCTGCGCAACCAGTGCAGGACAGCGATGCACCGCCCACATAAGCGTCGTCGACGTCCATCACAAAACCAGCCATAAAGCCGGCGGTTACCGCGTCTCCGTCGTAGTCAGAAAAGTTATCGTTGATGACGTTTCCGTACTCGAGTGTCACCAGATAGACTGTGTGACCGGAAAATTCTTCGCCATCTGAAAGGTCTTTGACGTCATCAAAGTCGACGCCAGTAGCAGACTTCATGACGGTTTGCGCGCTCGCGTCACAATCTGCGATGCTGATAAACATGCCGATGCTGGGGGGGTTGCTGAGTCCGCCCACATAGTAGTCGCCGTTGTCACAGACCTCAGAGGCTGCCATCACGGTCGGCTCTCCACCGGAAAGGACCGGCGTGGGGTCGAGTGCGTACGCGCACAGAATGGTCGGGTCAATTGGGCCTTCTCCAGTGGCGAGTTCTTCGATGGTGCCTGAGACGGCAAAACCGGTCGCGGCCTCAATGCCCGTGTCTTCGTCGCCGCATTTTGCTTTTGCGATCGCTTCAACGGACTCGTCGGTACTTTGGGCCTCGTCGAGCCAATCTGGAACCACGTCTCGAGTGCCCAAGCAACCGGTCGCTAAGAGCAATATCGACATGTGTTTCATGGGGCCTCCATTATATTTTCCCCACCCAATAACGCCCTTCCATCCTCATGGGCTGTTTTTTTTGAAGCCTGACATGGGGCGATGTCGGGTTATGGACCGTTTCAACCCGCACGGAGAACCCATGCGCCACACTGCATTTCTGTTGTCGATTTTGTCTCTTCCAGCCGCTGCTGGGTCCATTCAAGCGCCCGGTGTGATCGGCGGTCCAGACTCTGGACCCACCACACCCAACCCTGCTGCCGTCTATTACAATCCCGGCGCCCTCGGGGCGGCAAAAGGCATTCAAACCATGTTTGATGTGCAGGTTGCGACCGTGCGAGTCAACATCGATTCTTGGCGGAACGGCGGCTTTGACCCAAACACATCTGCACCCTACAACACCGCAACTGCCCGGGTGGTTGCCCCCGTTATGTTTATGGGGGGTAGCTACGAAATATTAGAGGACCAACTCACTGCAGGGCTCGGCCTCACCATGCCTTTCGCTGGCGGTGGAGATTACACCAGCGGCGAAGAGGCCGGCGCCCCCCCGTATACCAGTCATCAGCGGTATTTCGGTGTGAACACCAAAATCATCACCGGCCAGGTCATTCCGGCGCTGAGTTACACACCCATTAAAGACTGGGGTCTACACATTGGCGTTGGGCTCACCTACACCCTTGATATTTTCAAAATCACCAAGTCCTCAAATGTGGGCCAAGAAGGTTTGGGTGGCTCCGCAGATGAGCCAGCACCCTACAGCACAGACGCGGTTTTGAGTGGTGAGACAAAGGGGTCACACCTCGGCTTCATCGCCGGTGTCTTCTTTGATAAATATGAAAAGGCCCAGGTTGGCTTTTCGTATACCAGCGGTGGTCGCTTTAACGGCACAGGTCAGGGGGAGGTCACCTTCCCTGGGTTTTTGGTCTCTGATGGAAAAGCCCGCAGCATCGAGGCAGACCTCGCCATCGAGATGAACCTGCCTTCCATATGGCGGATGTCTGTGAATTCACAGGTCAACGAAAAACTGAACATCGGCGCCACCGTAGATCACTATCGATGGAACGCCTGCTGCGGCGATGAAGATGGTGACATTGCCGTCACCCTCACCGATAAGTCGGGCAAAGAGGTGGGCGCATCAGATGACGAAGTGTTGATGAGCGTTGATAAAAATATCCACAGCCCGCGTCGTTTGTGGGACGCATCGAACTACACCCTGTTTGGCGGCTATCAAGCCAGCAACAATATTTGGTTGGGCGGGCGTGTCGCTTACAATCAAAATGCTGTGCCAGACTACGCCGTCTCAGCCACCAACCTCGACTTTGAAAATGCCGGTTTTCAGATTGGTACCCGCTACACCTTGGGTGATGCGGATGACCTCAGCGCGTGGACTGTTGGCGTAAGCTATTCCAAGTTCTTTTTGTTCGACCGTACCATCACCAATTCAGCCTGGGATGGTGGCGGACCAGATGCACGGTTCAGCCCCACGGCACCGCCATTCAATGTGTCCTCCGACGGCGAGTACACCGCCGATGTCGACATTGTTGGGATGCGGGTTGAGTGGAAGAACTAGCGTTTAGTTGATCGCATAAGCCAGGTTGGTCGCGATGCCGGCCTCTTTGTGGGCGGGGCGCCAGAAAGGATGCCTTGCCCATTTGCTCTTCTCGAGTTTGGCTTGGAACTCGGCCTCAGTCATTCCGGTTGCGGTCAGGGCGCGCTCAAAGTCGCCTTTGGCTTTCTGGCGTGCCTTAAAGAGCATCATCTGAATGCGGCTGTACACGTTGACAGCGCCGTCGCCAGTGGTCTCGATGGGCAAGAAAATGGCCTCTGGCCACTTGGTGGTGATGATGCTTTGGATACCATCTGAGACGCCTGAAGAGGGCATACAGCCAAAGGGCTTAACGGAGATGGTCATGTGGTTGACTTTGTCTTCAACGAAGTGGATCAGCTTGCCCACCTCCATATGAGCCTCGCCCCCACGGTTGTTATTGTCGTAATAAGGCTGTGCCAACTCAGCGACTTCGTTCATGTCGGGCAGGTGGTACCCATACAGTCCAACAGCGTGTGCGAAGCTTTGAAAGACCGTGCGGATGACTTTGTCGGCACCCTTGAGTGTCCACAGCTTTTTGGTGGCCGCGGCTGTTCCGTTCTTGAGGCCCTTCTTGGACTCAACATCATCCTCTTTGAGGTCGATGCGCAGTTTGGTGTCAAAGGTGTTTTCCCACACCATGAACAAGAGCCAGTTGACGATCGGTTGGATGTCGACCTCTGCGCCTTCGCTCTCGAGAAACCGCTGTAAACCGTAATTGCCCTCACCCTCGGTGGTCATGGCCCAGAACTCGCCGATGATGCTGACGAGGGGTTTGGGTTGGCTGCGATCGACCTTGACCTTGGCGAAGATTTTCCGACACTTCAGCAAGCCCCGAATAATCGATTTTCCGCCACTGAGGGTGTCGACCATCACCTGGTGGCATGCGGTGACCGCTGCGTCGGTGGCGCCGGGTTGGGTCTCGTAAGGGCGCAATCGGTAGCCCATTAAGTTGAGCACATCTCCGGCCAAAAGTGATTTCACGATGCCCAGGCAGAAATCCTGATTGACCTCAAGGCCAAGCTTTTCGCCCGTGGCTTGTTTGAGTCCACCTTGTTGTTGGAACAACATGACGCGAAAGCCTTCAAAGCCGGCGTCTCGCAAGGCCTTCCGGTATTCGGTGACGTAGGTGCCGAAGCGGCATGGACCGCAGGCGCCAGCTGTGATGAAGAGGTAGTTTTCGACGATGTCCTTGGTTGCCATTCCGTGCTTGTCTCGGAGATGGACCAAGTGCTTCACCAAGTTTCCGACGGTGAAGTAGGTTGGGTTGCACTGGGCGCGGTTTCCGAATTCCTTACCGAATTGCAGTGCCTCGTTATCGGGTGGGGTCAGCTGTTCGACTTTGTATCCGAGGTGGGTGAACGTTGCGCATACCAGGGTGTCGTGGGCCAAGGTGAGGCCGCTCACGAGCATGGTAGTTGTGTCCCTTTGGCTTCGGGTGAAGGTGGTGTTGACCGGCTCGACCCATTGCTCTCGCCCAAGCCCTAGGCGCTCGGCCTCCTCTGCGGCGAACTTGTTCAGTTCGGCTTCAAGTTGTAGGTCTATGGCGTCGGAATCTTCGTGAATTGGCATGGTTTCTCCTAAAAGGTGGCTATTTCGCGCCCAACTGCTCGATGGCAACAGGGCGTCGTTTGGACATGAGTTCAGCGCGCTTTTCGCTGATACGGCGGGCGAGGGTTGCGCGGGCCTCGGCTTGGTCGGTGAGTTCTTCGGCGACCATATCGAGGCGGTGTGCATAGGTCTTGACGCGGATTTGGATCGATCCACCGGGCTTGTTTGCATCGATGTCATGCAATGCAGAAAACGGAACTTTCGCCTTAGTCACGATGGCATTGATGATGCCGTAGGTGGGCGCATCATGCCCGCACTTAAAGCTCGATAGGTCCAAAATCGCAATGTTTGGGTGTCTGGCGGCAAAGCGCGCTGCCCACACTTTTTGGGCCGAGTTCGTCGAATAGTTTTCGGGCCAAACATCGCGAATGTCGAGCGGGTCTTCAGTGCCGAAGTAACGGGAGAGCCAGGCGCGGTTTTTGGGTAGGCTACGGATCGATAGCACAGGATACCCAAGCACTTGGAACTCTTCGGGAATGCCGTGGTTGAGGCCTGGGTCGGAGTGATAAGGGCGACCAATCATCAGAATGGCGATTTTGTTTTCTCGCTCGACTGACTCGATGATGTTGCGGCCCTTTGCCTCCATGTGGGCATCGAATGCGGCGAGTGCTTTGTATGCCTCGTCGACGGCCCACTCATTTTCATCATCGGTGATGCCAAAGCGTGGACCCCAAGTGTTAAAAAGTCGCTTTTTGAGTAGGTTTTTCTCGTTGAAGGCGATCGGGTCATCGATCCACTCAATACCAGCCTCGGCGAAAAAGTCGGTCTCTTTGGTGAATGCGGCTTTGACCACATTCGGCGACCCAGAGACGATGGGGCAGGACCATGTGTCGATGGTGTCGCTCACATAGGTCGGCATATTCGTCATGCAGGGGTAATAAATGTAGTCCAGTGGGCCCTTTCGCTTTTTCTCGTCGGTGTGGAAATGAAAGAGCAGCTCGTGGACATGGGATTGAATGACTTTGGAGGGAAAGCAAGGGTCGATCGAGCCATACCGGCCACCCTCGAGCCACATATCTTCGGTGGTGGGGCTCGAAAAGAGGATGTTTTTGGGTAAAATACCCAAGGTCTCAAAATAGGTCCGAAAGAAGGGTGCAGCGGTATAAACGTTCAGCACCCGAGGGATACCGATCTTAATGGCCGAGAGGTCAACGTTGGAGCGCATGAATCCGCGCTTGAGTGCCCGTCTGGCGACACGCATAAAGGAGCGGTGCTTGACCTCGATGGCATTTTTGGGTGTGCCGGCCGGGGGCAGGGGCGCGTAGTCATAAAAGGGCTTGAAGGCCCGGTCACCTTCGTATTCGACCATATTGGGGTATTGCTTGCGGATCACGCCGCGTTCTTTATTGAGTACTTTCAGGGCGTCCGTACTCTCTACGGTGCCTTTTTCGCAGGAGAAGCCAGAGATGTATCTGCTGGTGTCACCGGCGGGTGTGAGCGTGTCGATAAAGGTCCGGCTGCATTCGTTGGGACAGAAGTGGCAGACGGTGGACTCGTCATTGATGGTGGTGTACTGCAGATTGATGGCAGCGCTCATGCCTATGAATGTCGAGCTTCCACGCCTCTTGACCACCCGCAAGGTTTCCATGGCAGCACCGATAGCGCCAGCCTCGCCGCAGTGGGGGTGGACGACAACCCGTGCATTTGGAACCCGGTCCCGAATGTAGTCGACCTGGGCTTTGACCGCTGCGAGGTTGCGCTGGGTGCCCCCTTGCAAAACGAAAACTTCGCCATATTCGGCCAGCCGAGGCACTTGGGCCACATATTGCCAGACATTTTTCGGGAGGACTTTTGCTAGCCCAGCGAGCATTTGCGGTGCTGTGAACCCTTCTTTTTGGAAGTTTACCCGGTCGGAATCCAAAAAGACTGCACAGCCATATGAAAACTTGGGCGCGAGGTCTGCATTGAATGCGGTGTCAGCGTAGTCGTACAGGTTGACACCGAACTGGTCGGCCATGGCCTGAAGCAACATGCCGTTTCCGGCTGAGCACTGATTGGAGAGCCGAAAGTCTTTGACGTCGCGGCCACCATCTTTAGACTCGGTCAAAAACAGGACCTTGATGTCTTGGCCGCCAATGTCGCAGACCACGTCGGCATCGGGAATAAACCGGACGGCGCTCTGCATATGGGCCACGGTCTCGACGATGTTGACATCTGCTTTGACCGACTCTTCGAGCACATTCGCGGCATATCCGGTGGCGCCAAACCCCATGCATTCCAAGGTGGCACCCTGGTCGTCGACATAGGCCTGGATTTCGGCCAAAATTTCCTTGGTGTCCCGGATGGGGTTGCCCTTGGATAGGGTGTAGGCCTTGTAAAGAATATCACCGGTTTCGTAGTCGACGAGCACAGCCTTGGAACTTGTGGATCCCCCGTCAAGCCCGATGACGCCCCGGACATGTTGGCCCTTTTTGAAGGGAGTCGGCGTAAACACCGGTATGGCAAACTCGGCCTTGAAGGCTTCGAGTTCCTCTTCTGACTTTACCAATGGGCCGTCGGCCATATCTCCCAAGCGTCCGGAACGGCCGTGTTTGATGAATTCCTTCAGGTCGTTCAAGCCCTTGTAACGACCGATGTTTGCATCGCCGTCGGCGTCTACCAAACCAAAAACAACCGCACCAAAAGCTGCGTAATACTCAGCATTGTCTGGGGTGAAAATCAACTCTTCGATGGGCACATCGGTGGGGTAAACATGACCACGGGCCTTCCATGTCTCTGGAATGCGCATGCGCCAACACTCGACCATAAACGGTAAGTATTTGTTGGGCCCGCCCAATAACAGCACCTTGTGCTTGAGGGTGTTTCCACGGGTGAGCACTGATAGGTTTTGGTGAACGATGGCGTCGGCCAAGGAGTTCATAATTTCGATGCCCGGGATACCGGACTTCACCAGGTTGACGATGTCGGTCTCTGCGAACACGCCACACTTGGCTGCGACATGGTGCAACTTGGATGGGTCAAAGATGATTTTGGCCACTTCTTCGGGTGGCATGCCGACCTTGATCATGCATTTGTCGATGGTGGCGCCGGTACCGGATGCACATTTGTCGTTCATCGACGTCATCGCCGTCTTTTCAATCTCCCCGTCTTCGTTCTCCATCTCCCGAAACATGATAATTTTTGCGTCTTGACCGCCCAACTCGATCACGCTGCCCACATCGGGGTGCAAGCGCTCGACGGCCAAGGTGACCGCGTTGACCTCTTGAACAAATTTGGCGCCCGTCGGTTCGGCCAATGGGGTGGAGCCAGAACCTGTACAGAAGATTTGGATGTGTTTGGCGTGTGGGAAAGCATTGCCGATGGCCACCAAAAACTCGAGGGTCTTTTCAGGCTGGCGGGTCTCGTGGCGTTGGTAATCACTCCACAAGATTTCCAGGGTTTCTGGATCGCACACCACGGCCTTGACCGTTGTCGAGCCGATGTCGATGCCGATGGCGAGCTTGGTTTGCGTGTTCATAAGATGTTTTTCGGCCTAAACGAGAGGGTGACTGACACGTCAGTCTATTGGGTTTTGTTAAGCTATCACCACTCGCCCCATCCGCGCAATCGGTTTAGGTTGCATTTATGGCACGCGCTCTACCCATGGCCCCTGATGACCGCCGCGCACATTTGTTGATGTCCGCAAGGACGGTCTTTGCGGCCCTCGGTTATCACCGTGCCAGTGTGTCTTTGATTATCGCCGAAGCGGGCGTTGCAAGAGGCACATTTTATAATTATTTCGACTCTAAACGGGTCTGCTTTCAGGCGGTTTTGGCCCAAATGATGCTGGGGGTGGCCATGGCGGTTCATCCCATTGACATCACCCGTGACATCCCCGAGCAGGTGCGTGAAAATCTCGAGCGGCTGTTTTTGGCGCTGACCGAAAATGATGAGGTTCCGCGGGTACTTTTTGCGGAAGCCGCGGGGATTGACGAGGAGGGTGATGAGGGGTTGCGCGGTTTTTACCGAAGCGCGACTGAGCGTTTGGCGACCGCCATCAAGACCGGCCAGCTGCTGGGTATCGTCACGCCGGGTGACCCAATGGTGATCGCACGGCTGTTGTTGGGGATGATTCGAGAGCCGGTTTTTCAGGCGTGGCTTTACGGCGAAGCGCTTGATGTCGACGCTGTGGTGGCGTTGTTGACCTCGATTATGAGGGATGGTCTGCTGAAGAACTAAGTGCCCGATTTGGCCAGGGCTACGATATCTGTACAGTCGGCACCGGCTTTGATTCTTCCCAGGTCAAACCCATCATGGCCCGCCCCAACGGTGAGATTGGGCGACCCCGATAGCAGGAAGTTGTCCGCACCAATCGTACGTTGGTCCATCAAAATTTGGATGGCTTTTCCACTGATATGGTCGGGTGACTGCACTGACCCACTCAGTTGCATATGGTTGGTTTGGACCAAATAAATCCGAACTTCTCCGAGGATGGGGATGTCGACAATGACGGTCGCTCCCGGTTTTCCATCTCGGTCCCAGTCAAAAACGGCGGGGTGACCGGCCTTGGATGGGATGGCGTTTGGAGCCTTGGTGCCGTCGTAGCCGACAAAGGTTTGCCCGAGGTCTGCAGTGTAATGCCAAGTATTTTCACCCTGGTTCGCCACCGTGATGGTGTAGGTCTTTTTGGGGAGATGCGAGATGAAGGCAGTCGGCAGAATGGTGCGGCTAATGTTGCTGCTTGGGACGGAGCTGATGGCGCAAATCTGCTGGGTTTGAGTCAAACCCACCGGGCCCTGAGAAATCGCGACCAAAAGATGTGTGGTCGTTTGGATGTGAATCTTGCCCAGAAAGCCAAAACGGGCATCGCTGGCCGTCTCCATGCGCAGGTGCCAGGTCCCGGCAAGGGCTTCGGGCTTTAGGATATTTTCGCTCGCCTGAGCGCCGTGGACCAATGTGAGCCCTGCGAGGAATATGACGATGGTTTTGAATACTGTGGCGAACATCGAGCCTATGGTAGCGGTCTTGCCTAAAGCGTGTCGTGGGTTGGCCGAAAAGAAGGGTATGAGTCGCTCCAAACCCAACCCTCAACGTAAGTTTCTCGGTGTCATGTTTGAGTGCTGCCGTGTGTACTCGCGGGTGTACATTGATCCGGCAGGAGAGGTTTATGAGGGACGATGTCCTCGCTGTCGCAAGTCGGTTCGCTTTGTGGTGGGCGAGGGTGGAAGCGGAAAGCGAATGTGGCGGGTTCGTTAGAGCGACCACCCGTACAAGGGGTAGAGAGCAGGACACAGCTCAAAGAGTGGCCGTCCCTCAAACCAGGCGGCGGTGCACCCGTCGCAGCCAGTCGTTGGGTCTAAGGTGCCTTTATCGTCCATGCCGTGGAATTCGAGGTCAAACCAGTGCCCTTCGTGGTCGCGAATGGCCACCGAACCATGGGGCTCAGGTGTGCACCCCTCAGTGAGGGTTGTGTTGACCGCCGTGAGTTCATCGAAGACGACTGCATCGACGGTGGAGAGCCCTGAAACCACGCCCGACAGCTGAAGAATCTTATAGTCCGGGGTTTGTTGTTTGATGGCCACAAAGCTCAGTTCGGTTGAGGCTTGTAACCAACTGCCCTCGCTTTGTGGGCCCGTCCAATCAAAGCCGCCATCGGTGCCGAGATAGCTCAATGCGTAGCCTTCATCGTTGCTCCCGTACACCTCAAAGGCGGCGCCGCCACCGCTAAATGTCTCTCCAGAGAACAAGTCGATGGTGGCGATGGTGCTGATGTAGGTGCCCCAATAGGTCAAGCCATCCTCGGGGGGCAGGTCGGCATAGTCAACGATGGCGCCATACCCATTAAAGTGCGTGCCAGACTCCGCTGTGCAATTGGCGTACCAATACACAGACTCTTCATCGGTCACCCAGCTGGGGCAACTGGCGTCAATATCGGCCATTGCGGTCGTGTATCCGGCCGCAATTGGGGCGAGTTCAAAGGCGAAGATGGCGTTGAGGGCTTCACCCAGTCCAGCGGAGAGGGCAGTGGCCTCGGTGTCGGGGATGTCGGATGTGCTGGGTGCGGTGATATAAAGCGGGGCTGCAGTGTCGTTGGCGTGCTTGTTTGGGTTCTCGTCGTCTGAGCCGCAACCAGAGGCTAGCAATAATGTGAGCAAGGGATGGGGGCTCATATCAGCAGTCCACTGATGGGCTCTGTTCCGGTCACATGTTCGCCGGGGTCGAGGCCCATATGCGCCAATACAGTGGCCCCCACAGATTCGATGCTCAATATCCGACCAGAGTCGCTCACGCCGCCTGAGTTGAAGTCAATCGTTTCGCCCATCCATCCATCGCCAAACCCGCCCACAACACGGTCAGTGCTCAGTCCGTCGCCGAGCAGCATGACAGAGGTGAATGGCCAATGGTCTTTTCCAAGGTTGGCGTTCAAGGCGGGGGTTCTTCCCATTTCGGAGAGGACCATGACCGTGGTTTCCTTGGCCAGGGTGGCCGCTTCGGTGCCAGGGGTGTCCTCGAGGAGTGCCATCAACTGGGTCAGGCCGCCGAAGAGGTTCTCCCACATGGGCCCTTGTTGGTCGTCATTTTCGGAGTGGGTGTCCCAGCCGTTAATGCCGCCTCCGCTGTGCCCCATCGTGACGCACCTCGAGAGCCCCAAGGACAGCGCGTTTACCCCGACGCTCGCTTGGGTTCTGAGGTCTGTGGTGGCGGTAAAGTCCATCACGTGGCGATAATCTTGGAGTGCCGTGGCGCGACGATTGGCCTCTAAAAAGGCCGCTGCGAGATTGGCGTCCATGCCGGCACTTGCGCTGAGGGCGCGGGCTTGCGCTCGGCGGTTGATATAGCGGTCGATGATGCCTTGAGCGGGCCGTGGCAGCAAGGAGCCGGGAGTACCATCCGCGAGTTTGAGGATGTCTCCGCTGAGTAGGCCCTCGAGTTGGCCATTGGACCCTGTTCGGGCCACGGCAGTTCCGAGTTCGCCGGCGAAATTCGGACCACCGAGCACCAGGTGGGGCAGGGTGTAGGCGTCGGATTCGGCGTGGCCTGCGATGGCGGCCCAGTCGGCAGATAAGCCAGAGGTGTCACCGGTGAGTGCGATGGTGGTGCACAGTTCGTGGGCAATCGCGCGGACCATCACCCCGTTGAGGATGAGCATGCGTTGGTGATTAGCGTGCATGAAGGCGCTCACGCTGGGGCGGTCGATGTGGGCGATATATGGAATGTTGCCGGCCTCTGAGCGTTCGGCGCCTTCTTCCATGTCTACACCATCGTGGTCAAACCCGTCCGCGAACACCCGGGTTGGGTCCCAGCCGCCCTGCACAAAGACGATGATCAGCTTTCGAGAGGCCGTGTTTGGGGCCCCGAGTGCTGCAAGCGGGCTCAAGCCGATGGCGGCTAAGGTGGCGGAGGCGGAGCATATAAAGTGTCGTCGGTTCATCATATTTGGCTCAGTACATCAAAAAGTCAGGGTCGCGAAGCAGGGCGATGAGCACGCCACCCCAGGCAACATAAGGATCGTCAGAGGCATTGAAAAGCTCGGTCCACAAGGCCAGGTTTGCGTTGACCTCTTGACCGTCAGCGCTCACCTCGCGCCCCAATACAGCCTTATGCAAGTGTTGCAGCTGGCGGACCATCGCTTTGGCGTTGGTATCTGGGTGCTCGGAGAAGTCCACATGGATGAACACCTCGCGCTGTGCGGCGGTTTGCTCAGATTCACGCTTGATGACATGGGTCGCGGCGACTTCTGCGAGCCGTGCTGACACCAGCAGCATGGTCGCGTTGGGGGAGCGGATATTGCGGGCCATTCGGTAGCCGTCTGCCCGTCCAGCGAGGTTGCCAACACCCACGGTGTCTGACTTCATCATTCGCGTGCCGTCTTGGGTCCACTCAAAGCCGGTGATGCCTTTGATTTGGCTGGCCAAGAGGTCTGCAGAGACAAACTTTGCTTGGGCGAAACCGTCGGGGGCATCTGCTCCGGCTCGGTAGCGGGGATGGGTAAGGATGGACCAAAAAAGTGCGCGGAGGGTCAAGCCTTCGTTCAGAAATACCTCACGATGTACGGTGAGGGCTTTGGTGTCTGAGAGGGTGGCATCTCTTCCCATGAGGCGGCTGAACGCGGTCTGGACAGCGCATTCGATAAAGCGTGGGTCTGCGGCGATCTTGTGCCCGAGGCCCTCGAGGCCGCTTGCAGTTTGGCCGTAATAGCCAGGGTTTGGGGCGCCCATCTCTCGGTAGTATTGCTCTCGCTCAGGGTGATAAACCGTGGCGTCTGCTGCACTCTGTTCGTCGACGTACCAAAACCCATACAAGTGACTGGCAATGGGATCCAAACTCAGGTGGCAGGCGACACATCCAGGGTTGTTCTCAATGGCGTCGGCGACGGCCGCCTCGTCGAGGAGGTTGAGGTCTCGGGTGAATTCGATGGGTCGAGCCAGGTAGTCATTGCACAGGAAGATTCGGCTGATTTGATTGGCGCGTTTGCGGTTGAGGTTGGAGTTTGTGGACCCATAGCGCCACCACATGCCGTTGGTGCTCAAGATGCCCGCTGCAGGCCGGCCATCGGTGTATTGGGATGTCTTCCACCCAACCCCATCGCTCGGGTAGTCGCTGGGGTACATCGCACCGAGCACATGGTTGTGGACGGTCCAATCAGCGGTCACAAGGTCGGTATACGGTAAATCCTCTGCAGCCACAGTGGCCAGCAATCGCAGGGGCTCTTCACCGATGGCGCGAACATAATCTGTGGGGCTGATGTCCTCGTCAAAGCTGAAGGCTGAGAAGGGGACTGGGAACTGCTCACCGTCGGTCAAAAAGATCTCTGAATAGAGGTCCATCACGCGGAAAGGAAAGCGGTCGTCCCATAAGTAGTTGGTGACCAATGCATCGAGGGTATTCGGGTCGGCGTTGACCTGGTCGATGTCTGCCACGCTGGGTCGAACGCCGCGCACATCGAGAGAGGCGCGGGTGAGCATGGCTGCTGGAGAGGCGAGGTCAGGGGAAGGGCTATATGGTTTCGTCTTGTCGAGATCGCTCCCGCCACACGCCAAAAATGCGAGCAGGACTACCATGGTGCATCCTCCCAATCGGTGAGTACAGAAAAGTCATTGCAGGCCTGGCCCACGTTCATCCCATCGAGGTAGGCGGTGCCGCATCCATCACAGCTATCGGGTGCAATGGTCCAGTCGTCACCGTCGGCCTTTACATCGTAGACAATCTCGAACCAGTGACCGGACTCAGAGCGCACTGAGATGGTGCCAGAGGGCTCGCCTGGGCAGGGCCAATAGTCCGAAATTTCGTCGACAGAAAACAGTTCAGAGACGAACACTGTGCTCCATTGCGTCGGGAGCGCTGCCATGGCGGCTGTGCTCATCAACGCCTTGTATTGGCTGCCGTCACCAAAGTCCCACAAGAGGGCGACGGTCTCTATGTCTGGGCGTAAATCCGTACCCATCCACGTGGGGTCGTCCTCGTGGGGGCTCCAGCCGAATGCACCGGACACCCCTGTGCTCCACGCATACAGCCCCTCGTCCGCGGTCCACCCCTCTATGGCGTAGGCGGAGCCACCCATATCAAAGCGGTCGCCGTTTTTTAAGATCACGAAACTTTGGCTGTTTAAGGTCGGGCCGGACATCGAAGAGTCCTCGCCCCAAACCGGTGTGTCTTCGTAAGTGTCGAAGAATGAGTAGCCCTCAAATCGGACCCCATCATGAGTGGTGCAACCCCCATACCAATACACGCTGCCCTCGTACTCGCTGAAGTAGGGGCAGCCTTCATCGGCGTGCTCCATCACCAGTCCGTATGCTGCGAGAGGGGCGGCACCGCCAACGGTCCTGAGCCGTACCAGGGCTGCGTCAATCGTGGCCTCAGCCTTGCTTTGGTCGAATTGCCCAGGGGTCTCGGGATTGTGGTATTCCCATGGGGTCAGCTGTGCGGGGGGAGTGGGCTCTTGCTGGGCTTGAGGGCTTTCATTTGCGCGCTGATCTTTGGGTTTTGGGGCGCAAGCAGCCCACAAAATTACCCCAAAAAGCAAACGCATGCGCCCCTCCAAGCCTCAATATAGTTTAGGGGAAATGGCTGGCTTTAGTTTATTTTTTTTGAATAACCAAAGCCTGGGAGTCGGACCAAATCCACAGTTCGCCTTCTGGTCGGACATCGACGATGCAGCCGGTGAGGTCACCGTCGGCAAAGGCGTCGCCCACCTTGAGTTTTCCCTCGGTGGTGGTTTTGGGTGGTGTCGTGTCTTCGCCGTACTCGATCCATTCCGCGTATCCCCCCTTGAGCCTACGTGCCCCGGACCATCCTTTGCTCCGAAGTTCGGCGGCGAGATCGATTGAACCTTGGTCGCCTGTTTGGTCGTAAATGATCACCCGATCGCTCTTGGCTGGGAGGATGTGGGTGTGCTCCAAGAGGCTGCGATGGGGGAGACGGTGCGCCCTAGGGAGCACGCCGCCGGTCATCTCGGTTGGGCTTCGGATGTCGACGAAGAAAGGGGCAACCCCGCCGGTCATTTGGGCGGCCACCCAAGTTCGACCAATGTCTTCTTTGTGGTTGGGGCCGGGGGTGTCCCCATCGCCATCGACGAGCTTGGGGATCACCGATGGGTCGAAATCGGCTGGGTCAACTTTTCCACCTGCGTTCGGGTCGCGATCTTCAGTGTCGAACTCCATGCCAAAAGCCTTGATGGCCAGTCGTCGAACGCGTTTTTTGATTCGGTCTCGAAACACCTTTCCTCCACGGCCCGATTAGGGTCCAAGCGGTTGTCGTGCTAAGGCACAACTGATCATAATCCGGAGACGTCCCCATGGGTTTATTGCGTACACTTTTGTTTGGCCGAGAGAATGGAATTCGTAGCAATTTGCGCGGCATGCTTGGTGGTGGTGCGTCTGGAGGTGGCCAGCCAGATTGGACGCCGGATTCATCCTATTCGGCACCAAGCTACGATGCTGCTCCCGACCCGGGGGCAACGACCCGCCCAGAGCCGCCGAGAGATGTCACCCCGCCCGAGGGCTTTGAGGTGGTGCTTCATGTGGGTGGTTTAGAGCCGGGCGAGGTTTCCGAAGTGATCGCCGGCGGCACCGCGATTTGCGTCGCTAATGTTGACGGTGAGTACATGGCAGTCTCCAACACCTGTCCGCATGCGGACGGCCCGTTGGGCGAGGGCAGTGTCGAGGGTAGTGTGTTGACTTGCCCTTATCATGGGTGGTCCTTCGACCTGAAAAATGGAAAGTGCAAAACCAATCCTTCTGTTGAAATTCAGGTATTTGAGGTGCAAATTAAGGGTGACGCGGTCTGTGTTCGTCTATGAATCTTTCCATCTAGGCTACACTGGATAAACTATGGATGACGCTAAAGAGCAACAAGAACGCCTCCAGACTGTGAAGCATTTGTTTAATGGTCTTCAGGACCCGGTCCTGGGTGTGGACGGTGAAGGGAATCTCCAGTTCTTCAATGGGGCGGCGCTCCGGTTGTGGGGCGGCGCTGCGACCGCTGGCGAGGGCCTGCCACTCAGTGCGCTATTCGACTCTGAGAGCGGTAGTGCGCTCGGTGCTTTGTGTGCCAAAGGTTTTGAAGGGGTTGGAGAGTCATCGGTCAGCTTGAAAGGCGGCCGAAAGATGAGCTTTTCAGTATCACAGCTGGTCGGTGGCATGGCTTTTGTTGTGCTTCGTGACAATTCTCGGCGGGAGCATTTGGAAGAAGAGCTTCGTGATGCACGGCGTATGGCGAGTGTCGGCCGTTTGGCTGCAGAGATCGCTCATGAAATCAACAACCCCCTCGCGGTCATCCAGGGCCGGTTGGAGATGCTAAGGGCGATACCCGATATGGACGCGGCTAAACGAGAGCGACACCTGGATATCGTCGACCAGCACAGCAAACGGGTGGCGCGGATCGTTCAGAACTTACAAATTTTTGCGCGGCCCCGAAAACCGGAGCCCGAACAGTTGTCTTTGCTCGACACCGTGTCTCAGTCTATCGACAATTTAGGGCGCCGGTTGGAGCGTGTACAGCTTGTGTTGGACATTCCCCCCGAGGCGACCATTTACGCTGATGCTGAGTTGCTTGCGTTGGTATGGGAAAACCTCCTGGTGAGCACAGCCAACATAATGGGCAGCGGCGTTGCCCTTGGCGTCAACGCCATCACGGACGAGACGGGGTCTTCTCGGGTTCGCATTGTCTGCGAAGCCGGTGGTTGGCCCGAAGAACTCTTGGGGGAGCTGCGTTCACCTTATTCGGGCGGAAGCTATCGGGTTGATCCTGGCCGGGGTCTGGCATTGGCCATCTCATGGGGCATCGTTCAAGATCACGGTGGCTGGATGACTGCAGAAAACGAGGCGACCGGGGGGGCGAGTATAGAGGCCTATTTCCCCGGGCCAGTCGCAAGCACAGAGGCGGCTTTCAGCGCTGTGGGAGCCAAGCCTGGCTGGGACGTCTTGGTGGTCGACGATGATGAGGTCATGGCAGAAACGGTGGCATGGATGCTCCACAGTCTTGGTCATCGAGCGACCGCGGTACACTCGGCTGAAGATGCCCTCGCGCGACTTGACCACACAGCCTTTGATGTCGTCTTGAGTGATCAACGTCTGCCCGGTATGAATGGGGAGGCCATGCTCGCTTTGATTCAAAGTCAGTGGCCCGACATGGCTTCACGCACCATTTTGACCAGCGGCCTGCTGCATCGCCCCAGGCCTGGTCAGGTATATTTGCAGAAACCCTTCTCGTCCGCACAACTCAAGGCGGTTTTCGAGAAGATCCAATAAGAAAAGCCACCCAACTGGGGGGCGGCTTTTTTTAACTTGGACTGGGGCTTGTTTAGAGCTTGTTCAAGTTCAGGTTGTTTTTACGTGCGAACTCTTCGATGGTCATCAGACGCAAGGTGCGCAGGGCCCGTGTGGACAGGCGCAGCTTGATAAAGCGGTTTTGGGATTCAACCCAGATGCGCTTGCTCTGAAGATTAGGAAGCTGACGCTTCTTGGTTTTGATGTTCGAGTGCGAGACCTTGTTGGCCACGTTCGGGCGCTTACCAGTCAGGGGGCAGACGCGAGCCATAATGGACTCCATTCACATGAGGGTTTCGATGACGATCGGGGACCACAATAGTCTCACAGTACACCGGGCGGTCGTGATTACCCTGATTGAGCATGCCATGCAAGTCTGTGGTGCATTAAGCTGTCTCTGCGGATCCGAACAGGCCCGCTCTTGGAGATGGTGTGCACAATGCTCGACCCGTTCGAACCTTAGTTCTTGCCTTGCTAATGCTTTGCATTGGTTTGGTGCCGACAGCTCTGGGTGAGTTCCTGGCCTCGGTTGGCATGGCTGACCAAGCGGCCCGAATCGCAGGTTCACAACTCACAGTGATGACTGCTTTATGTGGTGCGGGTCTTTTGTTAATCGCCATCGCGCGGTGGGCGAGGGCTTTGCGTTTAAATCGCACAAGTGACATGCATGCGGAGTTGCTGAACCATCTCAGCTCAGATGTGGGCGCTCAGTCTCAGGTTGTCCCTGGGGTTGGGGCGGTGGTGGTGGCAGATTTTGAAGGGCTCAGGACCGAGGTGGTTATTCCGCCAGAGGTGGGTGCTGATGTGACCATTCGCGCCCTGTGCATGCCTGGGCGGATGATGTCTGTTTGGCCCCGAGGCTTGGGCCCAGCTGAGCCTGTGGCCGGCCAGAGTTTGGTGTCCTTTGGGGAGCACTGGGAGGCTTGGGGCGATGCAGGCGCGTCGGTGTTGGAGGGAGCGGACGCAGTCTTAGAGGCCGCCTTTGGTGAAGGTGGCTTGCTGTACATGAGTCACGGCGTCGACGGTATTGAGATATCCCTGCCAAACGCACCGCCGGAGCACTTGTTGACGCGCTTGCGGATCGGTCTTCGTTTGGCCTCAACGATGGCCAGGCTGAATCGCTGACCGGTGGGGCAAGCCTAGATGTTGAAGTCGATTATTTCGATGCCGCGTCTGGTCGGCTTCTCTGTTTCGATCGCCTCGCCCACCTCACGGATGGGCTCCCGGTAGGTTTCGATCCGAAGCACTTCACGCCGACGGTCACAGCTTTCCGCGTCCCGGTGGATTTTCTCGATGATGAAGGCGTCGAGCATTAGGGGAAACCTTGTGGCTGTGGGTGGCTGCTGTCTACTCAATCATAGCACCAGTTCTGCTCTAAACAACAACTGAAGTGTGTATCAGATTCCCGTTTATGGCTTGTATGGCCCTGCACTATCCATATCGGACGGTGCAACTCTTTTGTTTAAGTGGGGCGATATTCAAGGTTTCAAGGCGCGTGTCGCCGATGCCATAGCGAGATAGAGCTTGGCGAGTTCGGGGTCGAGTTCGGTCAACGCTTGGGTGTGAAGTTTGACAATCGATTCGTCCCCGCGTGCGATCGGGCCAGTCAGCGCTTTGGCTCCGTGCGCGATGGCCTGATTGAGGGATTGTATGGCCAGTGGTGCGAGTAATGCTCGGGCTTGGGCTTGTGGTATGTCACACGATGACAACACCCGACCGGCAGTCACCAACAAAGTGGTCGCAAAGTTGCCGGCCATCACCGCAGCGCTGTGGTAGGCCGCCCGGTCACCATCAAAGTCGAAAGGTGTAAAGCCCAGCTTCTCAGCGAGCATGCGGGCTGCGGGACGGGCGGTTGGGTCGCCGGATATCGCTGCTGGGACGACCGAGGGCAGTGCCTCGGCCCCTTTCAATCCAGGGAAGGTCATCAAAGGGTGGAGGGAGCCGATATTGGCCCGGGGCTTCAGCACATCCCAGTCCAAAGCGCCCGAAGCATGAAGCAATACGCCCGCGCTTGGGACGGCAGAGGCCACGGACTCGATCTCGCGGTCTGGCACAGTGAGCCAGGTAATTTCGGCTTCGGGTATGGGCACGCCTCTGCCGATGAGGGTGACGCTGTGTCCTCTTTCTTTGAGAATTTTTTCGGCGGTGTGCCCGAGACGGCCAGGACCGATGATGACGATAGGGTTGCTCATGACAGTGCTACTATCTCGTTGACACGAAGGCATGAAGCCCATATTCGGCGGGCTATGGCAGGTTCGATGCGAATGGAGCGGGTGGCGCGTCAGGTCCAGATGGTCCTGGCGGAGGTGCTTATCTTGGGTTTGAAAGACCCACGGTATTCGCCTGTGACGGTCACTCACGTGCGGGTGTCTCCCGATCTCAGGCAGGCGGATGTACGCTTTATGCCCCTCGGGCAGGTCGGCGATGCTCAAGAACTGTGCAAGGTTCTCAACGCAGCGTCTGGCTACCTGTCCCGACAGGTCGGCAAGCGAATTCGTATGAAGTTCACACCGCGTTTCCGCTTTCATGTGGATACCCAAGGCGAGGAGGCCATGCATATGCAGACTCTCCTGAGTTCGATTCGCGAAAGCCTCGGCGAAGAATGAGCGTCGGATTTTTGGTCGTGGATAAACCCGCCGGAATCACCAGTCACGATGTCGTCTCAGTGCTTCGGCGTGTTTTTGGCATTAAAAAGATCGGTCATACGGGCACCTTGGACCCGTTCGCAACCGGGGTGCTGCCGATGGCCATTGGGCATGCGACCCGGCTCATTCAATATCTGGATGAGGGTGTCAAAGTTTATGAGGCGCGGATTCAGTTCGGCATTTCTACCGATACAGGGGATCTGCATGGCAGCGAGGTTGCGACGGCCCCGGTGCCTTCTCTTGATGAGGAACAGGTCGCCAGCGTATTGAGCGGATTTTTGGGAGACCAAATGCAGACACCGCCGGCCTACTCTGCGGTGAAAGTCAACGGGCGTGCACTGTATAAATACGCGAGAGAGGGCAAGGCCGTCCAGGCGTCCGCGAGGCCGATTCGAATCGATGCCCTCTCGGTGCTGGGGATGTCTGGTGCCACCCTCGATATTCGTGTTGTGTGCGGCCGTGGCACTTACGTTCGTGTGTTGGCTGAGCAGATCGCCGAGGCCTTGGGTACCTGTGGTCATTTGGTCGCACTTCGCCGGCACCGCAGCGGACCATTTTTATTGGATGACGCCATTGATTTCGCGTCCCTCAGCGAGTTGGTCAGTGGGCGTACGGAATGGCCGGCCGTCCTGAGGCCGCGGCGGGGAGAGCCCCGATTGCCTTGGCGTGAGCCGGCTGAAATACTGGCTGTGCTCAATCCACGCCTGCTCACGCCCGCTTCAGTCCTGAGCCATTTACCGGTTCAGTCGCTCGATGCCACCGCCTTGCGTTTACTGCAACTCAGGGGTCAGGTCGAGGCTTTCCCCGAAGGCATCGAAGAGGGTGGCTGCTGGTGTGTTTATGACCAGGACCGCCTGTTGGGCATCATGAGGCGAGATGGCGACATTGGTCGAGTGGCGCGTATCTTGCCGACCAGTTGAGCCCTCTCAGCTTACTTTGGCCGCGTTGTTTTTCTGCGCTCAAGTTGGTAAATGGCCACTCGGTAGACAATCATCCCAGCGGCGATCACCACAAGCACCAAGAGTCCTTGCCGGAATCGTTTTAGGCCGGCCATGATGTTGACCAAATCGTCGGAGTAGTAAAAGCCCAGCCAGGTGAACACATTGGTGGTGATGAGGGCAGCGCTGCCGTCGATCAATAAAAAGCGTTTCAGCTTTATGCCCGAAGCGCCAGCGATAAAAAAGCAAGGCAGTCTGAATCCAGGAAGTTGACGACAGATCAAGATGGTGCGATCGCCAAAACGTTCATAAAATCGTTGAAGCCGTGCGACTTGCTTTTTGCCCACGGCTTTGGAGAGAAAACCATCGGGCTGAAGGCCGACCCGTCGCCCCATGGCCCAAGCGATGCAGTCACCGATAACGACGCCTAGATATCCGACAATCAAGGCCGACCAAATGCTGGCTTGACCTTGGCCTGCGAGCATGCCACCGCCGAGGAGGCTGATGTCTTCTGGTACGGGGTTGCCCATCGGCGTCGAGATGAGCGACACGAAGACGGCGAGCAAGCCATATGTTGCAAAGAATCGCACAGAAACCCTAAAGAAGTTCGAGGCGCGAAGCTACTCCGAAAGCCACTGTCGGGCAATCGACGATTGTGTGTACAAAATTGAGACAGCTTAAGATCGGTCGACAAGGATAGAGGGTCAGCATGTGGACGGTACAGCTCAATTCATTGGTTGAAACACGCTCTTTTGGCGAGGCCTTGGGCCGTGTGGCTGCTGGTGGGCTGCGGGTTGCTCTGGAGGGTGACTTGGGTGCCGGGAAAACCAGTTTCGCCCAAGGTGTTGGGCTGGGCCTGGCCCTCGACACCAAGATTGTGAGCCCCACATTTATTTTGATGGCGGAGTATGAGGGGGGACGCTTGCCGCTTTTGCACGGTGATGCATATCGGTTGGGCCCGGATGAGGCAGCAGCCATCGGGATGGACGAGACCATCGACCTCTGGCCCGGAGTTGTGTTGTTGGAATGGTCAAACCGGGTCCCTGGGCTTATCGGCGAAGACCGCATCACTGTCTCGCTGTCCAACTGCGAAGGCGGTCGTTTGGCACAAGTCAGTGCTGAGGGTGACTTTTCTCAAGAGGCTGCGGCGGCATGGAGGGCTAGGTATTGTGAATAACAATCGTCTCGCCGTTTATTTAATCTTCGTGGCCTCGTGGGTGACGGTCCGAAGTATCGACGCCCTACCCACCCAAGTTTCCGTTGACTTAATGGCCGATGGTGCGTTGCTTTGGTCGGTCAACGGCAAAGCCTTGCCCCCAAGCGCTCACCGGGGTGGCCAGCCTCCGCTCTCTGCTTTGGGTTTGCCAATTCCCCTCAATCTCGCAGACGAAAAGCTGTTGGCTGAGGTGCATGGTATCGGTGAAAAGCGTGCAGCAGCGATTGTCAAAAATCGGTCCTTAGAAGGCTGTTTTTATAAGATGTCAGACCTTGACCGGGTTCGCGGCTTTGGGCTTAAAACAGTGGTGTCGGTCGCCCCCTATTTGAATGTGGGCCCGATTGATGCCCGCGTGTGCGGATCTCAACGGTCCGGTTAGAGTGGTCAGGAATCGTTTGAAGGTGGTAGGCTGAGCCGCACCCCAGCAGATTGGAGGAGTAGAGCATCATGGTTGAGAATTTGGCTTTTGTGTTGCTGGGTCTATCGTTGGTCGTTGGGGCTCTTACTTTCGTCGGCGCTCACAATTCTCCTTTTCCAATGCCCAATATCTCCAAGTCAGGCTGCATGGTGTCCGGCGGTTTGATGGTTGTTGGATTTGCTTTGGGCTTGTTCGCTCCGGTGTCCCATTACAACACTTGCGCGAGTCAGTGCGAGACGGCATTATTGGACATGGACGCCGACCACGGTGATTTTGATATTTACGTCGAACCAGGGCGAGGCGACTATAAAGCCTGCCAAAAAGGCGCAAGACAGGCGGATAAAAAGGCCAAGGAGATCGCAGCAGAGCAGGGCGATCCAAGCCTCGCCGAAGCCGCTGACCCAGCAATGGTCGAGGCTCGGTGTATCGGTCAGGCGCTTGAGCATTGCACCATGGATTGCTTCGCGGTCCGATAGCGGACGTTGGGTACCCTACAAAGCCAAAGCCTTGATGATGCCTTGGCCTGCGGCAGTGAGCGCTTTTTGGCCTTGGCCAATCTCGCCTAAAATGGCCACAGGTATCGTGGGGCCCAGCCATCTCTGGATGTCCTCAGAATTCCACCTTTGAAGTGGGCTTGGGTGGTCGGTGGCGTTGTTTATCACCACACCGGCAATCGCCAGCCCAGCGCCTCGAACCGCCTCGATGGTGAGCAGGGTGTGGCTGACCATGCCCTTAGTATTGCCTGCAACCACCAGCACGGGGAGCTTTATGGCCATGGCGAGGTCCTCGACCGTGAGGGCCTCGGTGAGTGGCACGCACCAACCCCCGACCCCTTCCATGAGTACTGGGTCGCCTTTTTGGGCACGGCACCATGCGATCAGGCTGGCGTCATCGAGGCTGACTTTTGCGATTGCCGACCCCCGTTGTGGGGTGGTTAAACTTGTGAAGCTGGCAAAGCCGAGCGCATTGTGACCGGCGGCTGTTGCGATGATTTCAGCCTCGCCGCCATTGGGCTCAATGCTGATCGCCACAGGCTTTACTGCTCTTGGGGCCCGGCCTTGTGCACGAAAGGCGGCGGCCAAACAGGCGGTGGTTTTTGTCATGCCAACCCCTGTGTCCGTCGCGGTGATGAACAGCCCGGTCATGGTGAGACTGCGTGGTATTTACCATCGGCATTGACCACCCGGCCCTTGCCTTCGAGCCACCGGAGATGGCAGAGCACTTGCCGTTCGGCGATCGGAAGAAAATCTTCTGGAATAAGGCCGGCGTAAATGTGCTTGGTGATGCCTTTTAGCCCCTGGCCAGCTGTGGCCGCCAGGGTGGAGATGATTTGCGTGGACCGGCTGTGACGGTGTGCGATCGTCTCTGCTAAAAAGGCGGTTCCGTCGGTGATGACTGGACCGTGTGCAGGTAAAAGCAGCTCTGGGGAGAGTGTACGCATTCGCTCTAAGCTGGCCAAATACTGCCCCAATTCACCCTCTGGTGGGTCCAGTAAAATGCTGCTTAGGCCTGACACCATATCACCGGCCACCATCGCGGAGAGGCCCCCATTAAAGAGCACGATGTGCCCATCTGCGTGGCCAGGGGTGTGGAGTACCTTCCAAAAGCCACTGTCGGTGTCTACAACGCTGCCTTCTTCGAGCAACTCAGATACTTCAAATTTGACCTTATCTCGGGTGGCAGGGTGGGCCGCAATCTTGGCCCCAGTGGTCTTTTGGATGGCCTCTACTCCGCCGATATGGTCGTGATGGTGGTGGGTGAGCAAAATCCGTTCCACCATGAACATCTCCAGGATTTCGTCCAGGCGTTCTTGCTCTTCGGGGTAAGGGCTTGCGGGATCGACGATGGTTACGTGGTGTTCACCCAAGACCCAAACATTCGTGGTGGTCGCCGGCGGCAGGGTTGGGCTCTTGACCGGGATGACTTGCACCCCGGGGCAGACACGGTGGAGACCTTCAATTTGATCATTCATCAGAGTACCCAAAAGACATAAGTAAGGCCCAAAAACATCATCAGCCCACCAAGCGCTATGCCGGCAAACTCGCTCGGGAGCAGCCGTGGGGCTGGCTCTGGCGCAGGGGGTGCATTTTCGGCGTTGGGCCCGAAGGTGAAAACAGGCGCTGGCGGAGTGGGTTTGAGTGTCGAGGGAAGGTCAAGGGTGTTTGGTGCGGGTTCCTCAAAGTCGATACCAAAGTCATCGGGTAGGGTGGGCTCGGCTTGTGCCAGCTTTTCCGCTGCTTTTTCGGTGTGGCGGACCGGGGGCGGGGTCATCTCACGTTTGCGTTTAGCGTGAGAAAAAACGCTGGTGGTCAGGCTGCGGCGGTTGACCGTCCCGCCGACCTTTCGGCCAGCGGCCAACAAGGATTTAAGCAGCTCATGGCCATGTTGAAAGCGGAGGCTTGGGTCTTGGGCGAGCATCCCCCGGAGAAGCTCTTCCAAGGCGGGGTGGGCGTGGGTTGCAGCCATTTGCCAGTGGGCCACATCACCCTCGCGGGCGGCCAGCACTTCGTCGCCGACCCCGGTGTACACAGGCTCCCCAAGAATAAGCTCGACCAACAACACGCCCAAGCTCCATTGGTCTGATGCGGGGGTCGGGGGGGCGCCGTGGGCAACTTCAGGGGCTGTGTATGCAGGCTGGCGCCGATGGGCTGCCTCACCAAACCCCAAGACAATCACCGACCCATCTGGTCTCAAGCAAACATTGTCAGAATTGAGTTGACCGTGAACAATGCGCCCACCTTCTAAGTTTAAGATGCTGTTCGCGTGTCGAAGCGCGTGGGCGACCTCGACGATAAGGTCGATGGCTGTGCCGATGCCCATCTGAACCAAGCCTTCATTTCTGGCGGCGATCACCGCTGAGAGGCTGACCCCTGGGTGATGGGCGATCGCCACTGCAGCCTCTGAGGGGTAGTGGCCGTATGCCTTGGGAATCCTTGGGTTGTCCATCGCGCTCAAGACTTCGTACTCGTGTCGAATCGCCGAGCAGACAGCGGGGTCGAGAGGGTCGTGTGCCACCCGTATACACACCGGTTGGCTGGGCGATGAGGTGTGTGTTCGTTGTGCTTGGTACAGACGGGCATCTTGCCCTTCACTGAGGATCTCACCGAGCAGAAACGGTCCTATGCGGCGACCGGAAATCATGGCGTACTCCTTTTCAGTTTGGACCGAGCCTATCACCGTGGGGTTTATAAATTACGCCGATATTCACCGCCGACTGCGTACAGCGCATGGGTGATTTGTCCCAAGCTTGCCACGCGCACGGTGTTCATCAACTCGGCAAAGACGTTTTCACCTGCGTTTGCGACCGCCGTGAGTCGGGCCAAGGCGGGCGCTGTCTCATCAGCATGCCTCGCTTGGAAGGCGCGCAGACGGGCGATCTGGTCGTCCTTTTCCGCAGGTGAGGCTCGGCGCAGCTCGACCGTTGGCGGTTCCCAATCATCGCCGGTGGTCGATGGGTCGATGAAGGTGTTGATGCCGATAAGAGGCAACTGCCCGGAGTGTTTCTGATGTTCGTATTCGAGGCTTTCTGCCTGTATTTTTCCCCGTTGATACTGGGTTTCCATTGCGCCCAAAACACCGCCGCGCTGGTCGATTCGCTCGAACTCCTTAAGCACAGCCTCCTCAACCATATCCGTGAGTGTTTCGATAAAGAAAGACCCTTGGGTGCTGTTCTCGTTGCTCATGACGCCAAACTCTTGGTTGACGATTTTTTGGATGGCCATTGCCCGGCGCACAGATTCTTCGGTGGGGGTTGTGACGGCCTCATCGTAGGCGTTGGTGTGCAGGGAATTGCATTGGTCCTGTATGGCCAACAAGGCCTGGAGGGTGGTGCGAATGTCGTTGAATTGAATCTCTCGGGCGTGCAGAGAGCGTCCAGATGTTTGAATATGGTACTTCAGCTTTTGGCTTCGGCTATCTGCCTTGTACAGCTTGGCCATAACGATGGCCCAAATTCGTCGGGCGACCCGCCCTATGACTGTGTACTCCGGGTCCATGCCGTTTGAAAAGAAGAAGCTAAGGTTGGGGGCAAAGGCGTTGATGTCCATGCCGCGCGATCGGTAGTACTCCACCAGGGTGAACCCATTCGAAAGGGTGAAAGCCAGCTGGCTGATTGGGTTCGCTCCAGCCTCAGCGATGTGGTAGCCGCTCACCGAAACCGAGTAGTAGTTTCGGACCTCTTCTTCGATAAACCAAGATTGGATGTCACCCATCATTTTGAGGGCGAACTCCAAAGAAAAGATGCACGTGTTTTGGGCTTGGTCTTCTTTTAGAATATCGGCCTGAACCGTACCTCTGACCACATTTAGAGCGGTCTTTTTGATGTCGGCGTAAACTGTTTTTGACGGAGCGTGACCGTGCTTTTCGCTGTAGGCGTCGACCTGTTGATCGATGGCGGTGTTGAGGAACATCGCCAGTAAAATAGGTGCCGGCCCGTTGATGGTCATCGATACCGAAGTGGTGGGTGCGCACAAGTCAAAACCCTTGTACAGCACGGCCATATCGTCCAAGGTCGCGATGCTGACCCCCGATTCGCCGACTTTTCCGTAAATATCTGGGCGCTCATCGGGGTCTTGCCCGTAAAGGGTGACAGAGTCGAAGGCGGTCGAGAGGCGGTGAACGTCCTCGCCTTTGCACAAAAAGTGGAATCGCGCGTTTGTTTTAGCGGGTCCACCCTCGCCAGCGAACATGCGCTTGGGTTCTTCGCTTCGGCGCTTCAAGGGGAAGGTGCCTGCTGTATAAGGAAAGCGCCCAGGGACATTTTCTCGGCTAATCCATCGCAGGCGATCCCCGTGTGAACGGTGGCGGGGCAGGGCGATACGGGGGATGGGCAAACCGCTCAGGCTGGTCTTGGTCAGGGCCTGGCGGATCTCTTTTCCCCGCACGGTGTAGCTAAACTCATCGCCGCCATAGGCTTGCTGAATCTCTTCCCACTCCGCCAGTGCCGCGCGGGTGTGTGGCGCCAATGCCTCGGTCAAGGCCGTGGCCTCTGTAGAAATCGCTGAGATGTCAGCGCTTTTGAGGTGGGTGGCCGCGGCGGAAAGGTGCTGCGCCAAGTCGGCGGCATCGGCTTGTGCGTCAACGTCGCTGTGGTAGCTGTTGACCACATCAACAATATCTCCAAGATATCGGATGCGGGCCGGTGGAATGATGCGGAGTTGCGGTGGGGAGCAGCGCACGCCGGGGTCGACGATGGTGCTGGTGTGGGTTTGGCCCCGGTGTGCGTCGACGCGCTGCATCAGTGCCAAATAGGCTGCGTTGAGGCCCATGTCGTCATATTGGGCGGCGATGGTGCCGAATACAGGCATGGTGTCGGGTGATTGTTCAAAGGCCCCCCGGTTGCGCTGGACTTGCTTGGATACGTCCCGAAGCGCATCTTCGGCCCCTCGGCGGTCGAATTTGTTGATGATGACCATGTCCGCGAAGTCCAACATGTCGATTTTTTCGAGTTGGGTTGGCGCACCAAATTCGGGTGTCATGACATAAACGTGAATATCTGAGACTGCCGTGACCCCAGAGCATCCCTGGCCGATACCCGAGGTCTCGACGATGATCATATCGAAGCCAGCAGCTTGGCACAGTTTGATGGCCGGGGCGACGCTTTTGGACAGTTCCGCGCCGGCATCTCGGGTGGCCAAAGAGCGAACAAAGCATTGCTCGTGGCGGGCCGAGTTCATTCGGATGCGGTCACCCAATAGGGCGCCTCCGGTACGTTTTCGGGTGGGGTCGACACTGATGACCGCCACCCGTTGATCGGGCCGGTCCAGTAAAAAGCGTCTTAGCAACTCGTCTGTGAGCGATGATTTCCCCGCCCCGCCGGTACCCGTGATGCCCACGACCGGTGTGGTCGATTCGCCATCGTCGTCGAGTAACGCCGCGATTTCAGCGGGGACCTCGGCCTCTCCGTGGCTTGCGGCCTCGATGATGCTGATGGCCCTAGCAAGGGCGGCTCGGTCTCCCGATTTGATTGCATCGATGCTGTGGGTCCACTCGAGGGTGTGGCCACTTTTGGCGCGGTCCATCATGTCGGCGATCATGCCGTTGAGGCCCATGCGCCGACCGTCCTCAGGTGAGTAGATGCGCTCTACGCCCGCGGCTTCTAGAGCGCGGATTTCATCGGGGATGATCACACCGCCGCCGCCGCCGAAAACTTTGATTTTTTCGCAGCCATTCTCTTTGAGAAGGGACACCATATATTGAAAAAACTCGTTGTGTCCCCCCTGGTAGGAACTGATAGCGATGGCGTGGGCATCTTCTTCGATGCCAGCTTTCACGATATCGGCCACCGAGCGGTTGTGGCCCAGATGAATGACCTCCGCGCCCAACTGTTGGAGCAGTCGTCGCATGATGTTGATTGCGGCGTCGTGTCCATCGAAGAGCGAGGCGGCTGTGACCACCCGGGTGCGGGTAAACGGCGTTGCTTTGGTGGGTAGATTGTCTGACATAAGAGTGAACTAACCGGGCGGCTTGGTTGGGTGCATCATCGGCCCGCCTCTAAATGTCCAAGTTTTCCCCAAGCATCGCCATAGGTGGTGCCGCTTTTGGGTGCTTTTGGCTCCATTAAGCAGCGTCGGCAGCCCTGATGTGTTAGATGGGCGGGCCGTTGGCTGATATTTTAAATCTGGCTGACTTTGGAGTTTCTTATGGCCAAGGCCCCCCATGTAGTGGTGACTGGTGCTGGACGCGGAATCGGTGCAGCGACTGTACGGTTGTTCAAAAACGAGGGCTACCGAGTCACGTTGATGGCTCGGTCTCGCAATCAAATTGAGACATTGGCCGACGAGATTGGCGCCTACGCTGTTCGCGTCGATGTGGGCGACCCCGCCAGTGTCGAAGCTGCATTTATGGCTGCCGGGCCGGTAGATGTGTTGGTCAACAACGCCGGTATGGTTCGGACCTCGCGCATCATGAAAACCGATGTTCGTGTCTGGGAAGAGCACCTCAAGGTCAACTTGACCGGTTCATTTTTGTGTGCGCTGAAGGTGCTGCCTGGCATGGTATCTCGAGGCCGTGGTCGGATTGTCAACGTCGCCAGTGTCGCTGCAATCCGCGGGCTCCCATACTTGGGTGCTTATTGCGCCTCAAAGCATGGTTTGATCGGCCTCACACGCTCTTTGGCTGTTGAAGTCGGCGATAAGGGCATCACCGTCAACGCGCTTTGCCCTGGTTATGTCGACACCACAATGACCCGCGACGCTTGTGAGTTCATTGCAGACCGGTCGCAGCACACCGAAGAAGAAGCCCGCGCATTTATGGCGGCTCAAAACAAGAGCGGCAAGATGTTGACCCCTGAAGATGTCGCAAAATCCATCTACTGGTTGGCGACACAAGAGGGCGAAGTTCCCAATGGTGACCATTACCTCCTTGAGGGTTGATACCCCCAAGGTGACCTAGTGTTCAGACAGTTCCAATAAGGTCGTTTGGGCGAAGATTCTGACGTCGTCGTTCGGGTCTTCCAAACTGAGTTCAAGGCGGCGTCTGGCGAAGGACTCGCCTCGCGGGTTCAGCTTTCCAGCTTGAATCATACGACCCATTGCCTCGAGGGATTTTGCCCGTTCGGTCGCTTCTTTGTGAATCGCTCGCTCGGCCAAAACGCGGGTGGTTTTGATGGTTCCGTGGGTGACCAGCCAATCCAAGAGCGCGTCGTGAGTGGGGTGGCTTGGGGGTAAGGCCGTCAGGAGCCCCAACAAAAAGGACTCAATGTTGATATCAAACGCGCGGATGTCCGAAATGGCGTCAAAGTGACCGTTCACCACCGCACTGGTGTATTGGCGCAGAGCAGTTTGGGTATCGCCCTTGGCCTCGGCGATAGCACCTTTTGTCTTCCAGGCCGCGTCGAAAGGGCCCACTGTGTCGCCTAGAATAAGTGAGGTGTAGGCCACAGCCCACCGTTCGTGGCGTTGTAGCTTTTCGTGATGAGGGCCCACAGGATTGTTCTGGCCAAGCCACGCGCCGACTTCTGCAGGTCCAGGCGGCCGAAATGCATCCCGAAAGCTGAGTCTTGCCCGGTCGTGAAAATTTCCGAGGGCGTGACGGGCGCAGGCTTGAACTGCTGGCCCTTCCTCAGCGACCAAACTCTCCAACAATGGCACGATTTCTGGGTCGCCAGATGCCCCAAGAATTCCGATCGCTTGTACCACCCCGGGTGTGTTCGGCAGGGCGCCTATCGGAAACCGCGAAAGCAATGTCGCGGCCTCATCGGTGGGTGGTGCAGTGGTCGCGAATCCGTTGAGTGCGAACAGTGCGATGGCGATGAAAACGGTCATGGATCCTTTTGGACCTGGCGTTTCCGGTTGGGTAGATTGTTGGCGGCGAGGAAGTACGAGTATTCCTACGGAAACACCACGCCCTACTTATATTATTCGGTCGATTGGCCCGTTTTGCTAAGGTTTTTTTTGATTTAGACGGGGGCTGAACTTTAGGGTGTTCATTAATGATGTGCAATAACAGCAACTTACCGGCTAGCCGTCAGAAAGGCTCACCTTGTTCCGGCCGCCAGATTTTGAGACATATGCTGCTTCATCGGCACGGTTCATCCACGATGAAATGTCTTCACCTGGGTGTCGCTCTGCAACGCCAAATGAGCCGCTGACCCTCAAACCGGGAGCCGTTCGGTCCCAATCATGCCCCGCGATTGCCTGTCGAATTCTTTCGGCAACCTGTGCCGCGCGCTCTCCAGGACTCCCTGGTAAAAAGAACACGATTTCATCGCCTCCATACCGGACGGCCGGGTCATTTTCACGCACACCCAGCATCAGCAATCTGGAGATTCCGACCAATACATCGTCACCGACTTTATGGGAGAAGTCGTCGTTGATGTTTTTGAATTTGTCGATGTCAACAAAGGTACACGAGATGGGGACCTCAGCGCGGTCACATTTTTCGACCAACCGCTTCAAGCCTTCTTCGATAAAGCTTCGGTTGAGCAGCCCGGTCAAGGTGTCCCGGTTGGCGGCCTCGAGTCTGGAGACAACCCGTCGCAAATGGCCGAGCTCATCGTTGGAGAGCATGTCGAGTCGTAATGACACCCCGCCGATCTCCAGGTGGTCACCTGGCCGCAAAATGGTTCGGGTCACCGGTTGGCCATTGATGGCGGTTCCATTTGTTGAGTTGAGGTCGACCACCAGCAGGCCGCCACCCGCTTGATGGTGGAGTTTTGCGTGCTGTTTGGAGACAGTGGCATCGACCAACTGAAAGTCTGCTGATTCATCGCGGCCAATGACGATTTGTGTGTCGGCCGGAATGGTGATGTAGGAGAGCATGTCAGGCCCAGCGACCACCCGAATAGTGGGGATAACTTTGGCCTGTTCGGCGATGGGCCGAGGCATGGAAATACGCTGGGTGACTTCGTGCATGTCCTCGATTTCTTCGAGGCCAGCGTTCCCTTTTTTATCTTGCGGATTCACCGGCTCTCCCCACCGTTTCGAGCGTGTCAACTTTATCACGGGCGTTCCTGGCTCACACCTGCTTTTGTGCAGGCCAAGCCCAAAAACTCTAAAAGTGAGGCGGAGCTTGCGGCTTAGTTCATGCTGCCTTTCAGCACATGAAACTCCACCCGGCGATTCTTGGCTCGGGCGGACGTTGAAATATCGGGGGTGAGGGGGCGGTCCTCTCCGTAGCCAATCGCTTCAAGCCGGTTGGGGCTGAGGCCTGCAGCTATCAAGTAGTTGACCACAGCCTGGGCCCGTTGATTCGATAGTTCAAGATTTGCCTGGGCCTCACCCACATCATCGGTGTGACCTTGGACCTGGACCAAATTCAGTTCTGGGTGATCCAGGAGCAGGAGGGCGACCTCATCCAAAAGACCATGGCTGGACGGAGCGACGATGGTCGAGCCCGTCTCGAAGAAGATCTTGTCTTCAATGATGAGCCGGTCGGCGGTGATGGCGACACGGGCGGGGGCCAGCACCAACACCAGGGCAGTCTCTTTACCGGGGTCCAGGTTGACGGTTCGCCGGATAGATGCGTATCCGTCTGATGAGACATGAAGGGTATTTTCGCCACCTGGTGGGGTGAGTAAGGCGATTCCATCTGCGTTCGTGTGGGCCTTGGTGTCGGTCTGCATCAGCCATACATTTGCCACGAGCGGCTCGCCGTTTGCGTCGGTCACAGAGATCCGTATGAGCACTTGGTCGGCCACAATCGGCGCCGAGGAGGCCACCTGATGTGGTGTGGGCGTGGCTGTGGGATTTGGTGCGCGGGCCTTCGTTTGCGGGGCCGTGGATAGGCCGGCCATCAACCGAAGGGTGGGGGCCCCCACGCCGGCAGACATCGCTGTGCCTGCTCCCATGCTGAACAGCCAGGTCTTTGTGAGGGCGAAACGTCCAAATCCACGGACCTCGATGGGGTTACCACCCCGGTGTCCGATGGCGTTGACATAGTGGGTGCCATCAAGCTCAATTGAGGTCCAGATACGTTCGGTGGCCGGCACCAGTAATCCAGCAGTCCAACGCGCTGCGGAGCCGAGTTTCAGGCCATCGAGTTCGGTCGTGCCCATCGCCCGAAAGCCGAGATTGATGGCGCCGACAATCTGGTCGCCGACGGACATATCCAGGCTGGCGGCCCCAGATGTCGTGCCTTGGCTCAGCCAGTACCGTGGCGTGCCCGTGGGGAGGGTGATGTGGCTCGACATCCCCAGCCCGATGGGCCCGTCCCTGCGATCGATAAATACCGCGCTACCCGTCATTCTTAGATCGCCCATTAGGCCAGATTTTGGCTCGAAGTCGCCTGCTGCGTACAGGTGAATGGGTGCCTGGACCCCTACAGTGTGTCGGCCAAAGGTGTAGCCGCCGCTAAACTCACTCGACCAGAGATTTCCCAACACCCGGATGTCGTCACCGCCCGACTTTCGGTAGAGCAGAGGGTTGCGAGCGTGGTGAATCAGGATTCCCCCAAGGCCGCCACTATTGGATTCGACAGGGTCGGTGACCCCCATAAAGCTCCGGGTGTTGATGGCGCTTTGAAGATGGTCCGCGTTGATTGACTCGGCGTGAAGCGTCATGGGGGCCAGCAACAAGATCGCGACACCAATGCCGCGCCGTGAGAGGCATAAAAACAGGCCGAAAAGCATCATCAAGGCAGAGGCTGGGCCAGCACCCTGGTTGCATCCGCCGCCAGTAAACTGGCCGCCTACAAAGCCGTGGCTTTGCGCGTCGGGGTCGTTCAACGGGTCATCTACGCGCAGCCCATCAGGGTCGAGGGCGTCGATGATGCCATCGTTGTCTGTGTCTTGTCCGCAGTCGAACTCGCCCAACTCCTCACCATCCCACAAACCGTCGGCATCGGAGTCGGGTGCGCATGGGTCGGTCCCGCACTCAAGCTCGGTGGCATTTGAGACGCCGTCTTCGTCAGGGTCTTCATTGGGGGAGCATGGGTCTGTGTCGCATGCCTCCACCTCCACGCCATTCGGGATTTGGTCGCCATCATTGTCTGCATCGGGGTCGAATGCGATGAAGTCATCAAGGTAGTCGGGGATGCCATCACAGTCTGCGTCGAGCTCGGGGTCGGGGTCTGCAGCATCACAAGGGTCGGTTTCAAAACCCTGCTCGCTGGCATTAGATAAGCCGTCGCCGTCGATGTCGAGTTCTGGAACACAGGGGTCGCCGCCACATGCTGGCTCGTCGGTGTTCGCAATGCCGTCACCGTCAACATCCACAGTTTCAAATTTGATTTCTGGGTCTTCCCAGTCGGGGATCTCATCGCAGTCGAGGTCGATGGATGTGTCGGGGCTTTCGCTGTCGCAGGGGTCGGTGCCACTGCTCAGTTCTAAGGTGTTGCTGATGCCATCGCCGTCTACATCGAAGTCCTGGGAGCAGGGGTCGGTCCCACAGGCGAGCTCGTGGGTGATGTCCAGGCCATCGGCGTCTGGGTCTGACAGCAGGTCGATGTCGGAATCGATGGCATCGGGGAGCGCGTCACAGTCGACGTCTACGCTCGGGTCGGGGTCGGTTGGGTCCAGGGGATCTGTGCCGTACAGCATTACCTCATCGCCATCGAGCAGCCCGTCGTCGTCGCTGTCGGGGTCGGTGGGGAAGGTAAAGTAGCTGAAAATTTCATCGTAGTCCGATAGGCCGTCGGTGTCGGAGTCGCTCAGCGTGGGGTCTGTCCCGTGAACCCACACCTCGTCACCATCGCTGAGCCCATCATCGTCGGTGTCATCGTTTTGGGGGTCGGCGCCCATGGCCAACTCGTCGGTGAGGTGCAGACCGTCGCCGTCACCGTCCGTCCCGATGGGTAGCGACCAGCTGGCACTCAAATCATCTGCTGCGGCTGTCGAGGCGATGTCTGCACGGAGCCCTTCATAGGCGAATCCCTCCCCGGAAATCATCACGATCTGGACCAGTGCCTCGTAGGTGGAAAGTCCGAGCCAACTGCGGGGTATTTTGATGTCGACAAAGGCGTTGTCTTCACCAGAAAAGCTGGTTTCGGTATCGGTCACCGCGACATTTTCGCCTGGATAGCCGGCCGTTATGCTCTCTTCAAGTGTACCCACAGGGGAGCGCCAGCCGGGCTCCTCAGGGTTGCTCCATAATTCGATGGTGAGGGCTGAGTTGTTCAGCACCACCATTTGGTCGAAGGTGCCGAGGTCCTCATCACCGTTGACCAAAACCGCCCAGGTGCAGGTGTATGGTAGGCAGTTGAAGGGGCTGAACAAGCTGTCGTCTAAAGGCGATCGGGCCAGTCGAAATCGAAAATAGACGCTGGTCGGGTCGAGTGACCAATAGGCGGCTGGGCTGTCTGGGTCGCCGACCAAGTCCATGGCCCGATACCCAGACGACAGCTCCGCGATATCGGTCACGGGGGCGCCCTCGACCAAAACAGGCAACCAACGGTCCGCGTCGAGGGGTAGGCCTCCAAAGGCTGGAAGCATAGAGGCGATCAGGATGGACAGCGCGGGCACAGGCGTCTCCGGGACACCAAGGTCTTATGCAGAAATTGCCTACAGGTCGATCGCCCATTGTGGGGGCTTGATCGGCGGCTTAGATGGTACTGATGCATAATGTTCAGCCCATGTCTGCCGAGACCATATCCGCGGCTACCGCCCGCCTTTCCGATGTCATTCGCGAGATGGGCAGCGTTTTGGTGGCTTTTTCAGGTGGGGTCGACTCGGCGGTTGTGGCGGCAGTGGCCCATGATGTGCTGGGGGTGAAGGCGGTCGCCCTCACTGCGGTGAGTCCGACTTTTCCACCAGAAGAGTTGATTATCGCCACCGAAATGACGACGCGGCGAGGGTTGAAGCATGTGCTCGTCGACTCCGCAGAGTTGGAACTCGAGGGCTATGCCGCGAATCGGGGTGACCGATGCTATTTTTGCAAGAGTGAGCTCTTTGAACTGGCCAGAAATACAGCCCATTCACTCGGGATGCGCTGGGTGCTAGATGGAACGTTGACCGATGACCTCGGCCAGCATCGCCCTGGGTTGACCGCCGCGAGCGAGGCCGAAGTTCGTCACCCACTGGTCGAGGCAGGGATTGGCAAGGTGATGGTTCGGCAGATGGCCAACAATTTGGGCCTGAGCGTGTGGGATAAGCCCTCTTTCGCCTGTCTGGGCAGTCGTTTCGCAGATGGAACCCGTGTGACGGCTCAGCGGGTGCGCCAGGTGCTCGCTGTGGAGACACATTTGAGGACGATTGGCATTCGCCAGTTTCGTGCCCGCTGGCATGAGATCGATGGGAAGGCCATGGTCCGAATTGAGTTGGCCCCCGATGATCTCCCGATCTTGGCAGCAAGTGGGGTGCGTGAGGGCGTCGTGGATGTGTGCAAGGCGGTGGGCTTTACGTGGGTGACCCTCGACTTGGCGGGCTACGGTCCCCCGGTGTCAGGGTGAGCATGGTCGAACCCTTGACTACCCGTGCAGTGTTTAAGGAGCTTTTTTGGCTGTGGCTGGGCACCTTGTTGCTCATCCGGCTGGTGGTCGAGTTGCACGCTGGTTTTGGCGCACCAGACTGGATTTTAGCTGCCGTTCCCCTGTTGTTTATCTACGTGCCTGTGGCCTGGTGCCGCTATCGGGGCTTGGACTCTTGGTCTTATCATTTGAGTATCCCAAGCTTTAAAGATGGCGCAGCCTGGGCGGCCGTGTTGCGAACAAACCTATGGCTGATCTTGATAATAGGGCCAGGGTTTTTGCTGGGGTATCACCTGTATCAAACTGTGATTTTTGGCTTGGGTCCCGGTGAGGCTTGGCCCAAAGACGTCCCGACCTTGGTGGCATACCAGCTGTTTTTCGTCGCCATCCCAGAGGAGTTCTTTTATCGCGGGTATTTTCAGACCCGTCTCGGGGAGGTCTTCGAGCGCAAGTACATTATTTTCGGGGTCCCGATGGGCCTCGGCAGTGTGTACGCGTCACTCTTTTTTGCCTTCGGGCACACGCTTGTTTTGTTTCAGTGGTGGCATTTTGCGACATTTTTCCCAGGCATGGTCTTCGCGTGGCTACGAGAAAAGACTGGCGGTGTGATGGCAGGGGCGGTGTTTCACGCGATTTGCAACATCACAGTCATCCATTTGGATACGCACTACGGGTTGATTACCGGCTAAATCACTGCGCTAATGAAATGTCACTGCGCTAATGGAATGTCACTGCGCTAATGGAAAGCCCTTGAGTCGTCCGCGGCGCCATTGTTGGTAATGACGCCCACAAAAGCCCTTCGAGCGGAAAGCGTCATCGCAGTCAGGGACTTTACAGGCTTTTGGATGTGACTTGGGTGCGCTCGGTACCGTTGATGTTGTCGCACTCAGCTTTGTTTCAATGGTGGTGAGCCTGGCCTCAATCGCGCCCATTCGCGCTACGAGTCGCTCGATCCCGCGGGTGGTGCCAGTCACTTGGCCCCGCAAGCTGTTGACCAAGTCGCGGACTTCTTTGAAATCTGTTCGGGTGGGTACTTGGCGGGTGTCGAGTGTTTCGTACACCGCGTCTTCCATGGACCGTTGCAACATTGGAAGCAACACATCGGCCATGGCGTTCGTAAAAAAGTCCCGCGTGGTTCCCATTAAATCTCCCGGCTTTGTCTATGGCCAAGGGCTATGGGCTGTTCAAATGCTTGTCAACGCTTCGATCCAGGTTCCCGCCAGAGGAATACCAAGCTAGTGTGGATTCGGCCGGTGTGGCGCATACGTCACCAAGGCCAATTTATTTACATGTCTACCTGCCCATTTTGCCAGTCACCCATATCCGAAGACCTCGCCGTTTATGGTGGGCATTGCCCGAGCTGTCTGATTGAGGTTCCCGGTGAAGAGGCCGTCACCGACCCTGGTGTGCCCCACGAGGCCACTGGCGAGGTCGCGGCTCCGTCAACCGGAGGCTTTGGGCTGGTCGGTCTGGTCGCGGTGGTCGCCGTCGTTGGCGGGTGGTGGTTCAGTCAACAGGCGGAGCCAGCAGCAGCGCCCTTGCAAGCCGAAGGCGTGGCGAAGACCGAAGTGGTCCCCTTGTCTGCCCATGAGGATGCGGCATTTGAGGAGTCTGAGGTCGAAAATGTCGTAAATGTCGAGCCAGTGTCTGAGCAGCGGCGAAAAAAGAGCCGTCAGGTCAATGTTGCCAAAACAGCACCTACCTCAGAGCCGCTCGCAGACGCATTGGCGGTTTCTGGGGGTTCTGGAAGTGGCATCGGGATGGCGCCGATGGATATTTTCGGCTCAATTGGGGCGTCACCGCGGTCTCGCGCGACAGACAGCATCGTTTTGGACGACCCAAGTCAAATTGAAGAGATGGTTGGTCGAGTGCTCAACCGAGGCGCAAAGCAGTTGGAGCAGTGCTACAACCAAGCATTGAAGCTTCAGCCCGGTTTAAAGGGCGCGTGGTATGTGGACTTCACGGTGACCAAGGCTGGACACCCTGCTGCGGTGTCTGTCGAGGCACTCGAGCAGTCTCATGCTGAGATTGAGGCTTGCATTCATCGGAAGGTGGAGCAGTGGCGTTTTCAGAAGATGACCCAGGTCGTCGATGTCGCAAGGCGGTATCGCTTCGATTGAGTGCAGGGCGTTTGTTCCTTTAGATAAACAGCATCTACAGTGGGCTGTGTCCCACGCTCTCGCCCCAGCCCAAGTCGGCGCTAAAATTGCTTGGGTTGTCGACCGGGTTGGCCACGGGAGTCTGGGTGATGACCGCCCGTGCCATCAATTGTAGGGCCTCTGCGGCGGTCAAACTGTGACCACCAATGCCGATCAGTGAAGGGATGTGTCCGCCCAGCCGTGGGTGAAGGCGTCGAGCCATGGCTTGTACCGCAGTTTTGTCGAAGGCGAGGTCGCCACTGATCTCTGTTTTTCCGGGCGAGGAGGGTGCTTTTAGGTACCCCAAGGCCAGGGTTTTTGGTGGGTGCTCACCGGCCAGAACCGTCACCAGCCCAAAAAATGCTTCGGTGAGGTTGAGTCCAGGACTGGGGACTCTCGGTAAAGGGTTTGCTGTGGCGATAGCACTGGCCACAGCCGTCCAGCGATCCTGTGGGATCCGTTTGGGCACCGGAACGTTTGGGATCGGTCGTGGGGTTTCATCTTTGGCGCGCTTTGCGGCTTTGGCCAACTGCTTCACGGTGAGGACCGGCCACTGCTGCGGGATGACGACTTCTGTCAGCCACATATCGAGTATGGGGGCGACACCTTCGTGGGGAGGCAGGCCAACCCGTACCCATTGTGCTCTGGCGGCAGCGTGTGTGGCGCGGTCGAGGGCTGCCGGTGACCATTGGGGCAATAGGTGGCCGCAACCGTCTGGGTAATGCCCTTGCCCGATGACCATGGCGCGTCCAAGGTTTTGGCTGGAGTTTCTGGCACGTCGGGGTCGGTCAGCGATGGTGCGCTCGCTCGGCAGGATGGCGCGAAAACCGATCGCCTCTGCGGCCATCTCAGCGATGGGCACCAAGGTCGATGTCGCCATGGTCACAGGTCGCTGCCCGGAGGCCAAGCGGGTGTGGCGGCGTGCATATCGGATGGCGTCTACCCAGTCACTGTAATCGGGCTCCGACGCGTACTCGCCAGTGAGGCCAATATCGTCTTTCAGGGAGATCCACACCCCAACTTCATGGCCGGCTTCGGCGGCATTTTTCAAGAAATTAGCGTGTTTACTGGCCCAACGGTGGGTGGGCAGCAGGGTCGCGTGCAGCTTGTGGTGCGCCAAGACAGTCAGGATGTTTTTGGGCTCGGGGCTGCTGCCAAGCAGGGGAATCTCCAAAGACACAACACCCAGGGCCGGTGCGTCGGCCACCAAGTGAAGCTGGGTGTCTGATATACCGCTGCACTCAGCGCGGGCAGCTCCCAAGGTGGCGATGGCCCATAGGATTATCATGGTTTCGCTCCTCTTAGAACCACGGCGTCTTCTCCGTCTGGATAGTAAGAAGGGCGCATGCCGACCGCTGTCATCCCCGCGGTAGTGTACAGGGTTCTTGCTGCGATATTTGAGCGGCGAACCTCCAAAAAGATCTCTTCTGAGCCCGCACCAAACGCAGCATCTTGAAAGGCGGTGACCAGGGCGCTTCCCAGCCCCTGTCTTCTGTGGTTCGGGCAAACAGCCACATCGTGAATTTCGGCTTCAGTGCTGGCAGCCTGGCCCATGATTCCGCCGACCAGGACATCATTTTCGATCACGACAATAACAATGCCTGTGGGCATCGAGATGAGTCTGGTGATGGCATCTTGGTGGCCAGAACTGGTGCGGGTTGAGGCTGCTGCGATGGCCTGGGAAAAAATGGCAGCCAATGCTGCGGTGTCATCGTGGATGGCGGGCCGAATCACGGGTTTGTCTCGCTCGGCAGAACCATGCGAAGGTGAACGCGATTTCGTTCTCGGGCGATCCAGGCATCAAAGCTGGCCTTCCATGCTTGCTCTTCACCCGTCTTGGGGCGGTTGAGTGAGCGTTGAATGACCCGTTCGATGACCATTCGGCGGTGAATGGCACGTTGTAGCCTGCGCTCGTCCAAGCCCAGTACGGCGAGGTGGGAGTCCCATGCGTTGATGTCGGCCCACTGGCTTCGGTAGGCCTCAACTCTGGCGCGGAGTTGTGCTGGGTTGGGCTGGTAGGTGCTGATACGACCAGCCAGCAGACGGATGACCGTGGCGTCGATAACATCGGCGAGGGGCCCTTTTAAATTGGGCGAGAGGATGGACAAGGGGGACGGGTCAGCCTTCGATAAAGCCGTGTGCACCCGAAGATCGGATTCGGTCACCACAGCGCTGTCGACCATTGCGACCACGCGATCGATCCGCTCAAAAGCGAGTGATTTGGGTGTTTCTGCTGCGGCCAGAGGCATCCAGAGTATCGCGAGGAGAACAATCAGCATCTTCGGCTCTTTACCCTTTGTGAATGCCTCATTACACTCCGTGCGCGCACATGTCGCATAAAGAGGCTGTAACCCCGTGATCGTCGCCGAAAATCTCACCAAACGCTTCGGTACGTTCGCCGCAGTCCAAGGGGTCTCCTTCGAGGTCGGAACGGGTCAAATCGTGGGCTTCATCGGGCCGAACGGCGCCGGTAAAACCACCACCATGCGCATGCTGACCGGATTTATACCGGCCACTGAAGGGACCGCTCAAGTCGCAGGTTTTGATGTGTTTGAGTCCACCATGCAGGTGCGAAGCCGTGTCGGCTACTTGCCGGAAACCCCGCCTTTGTACATGGAGCTCTCTGTTGGGCAGTATCTCAATTTCATCGCCGATATTCGTGAGGTTGGCCGCAGCGTCAAGCTTCGGCGCATTGGGGCGGTGATGGAGGCGGTCGGCCTGGAGGGCTTCGAGAACAAGCTGCTTGGCTCTTTGTCAAAAGGATACCGTCAGCGGGTTGGGTTGGCGCAGGCCATTATCCACGACCCGCCGGTGCTGATTTTGGACGAGCCGACCAGTGGGCTTGATCCCAATCAACTGGTGGGCATTCGTTCTTTCATCAAAAACCTTGCCGCCGATCGAACGGTGATCCTTTCCACCCACATCCTGACCGAAGTCGAGGCCTTGTGCGACAGGGCCATCGTTATCGACCACGGGCGTGTGGTCGCTGACGACACCATTGACGGGCTCCGGAATCGGGTGGGCGAGGGCATACGGTACCGTGTTGAGCTCGGCACGACCCGCCCTGTTGCTGTGGCGCTTGGTCAACTGAGTCGGGTGTCTCAGGTGGAGGACCTCGGTAGTCAGTCGGGGGTTGCGCGGCTGATGGTGCACGCTACCGAAGACCCCAGAGCCGAGATCGCGGAGTTGGCCAAAGTGGAAGGTTTCGCCGTCCACGCCATGGAGCGCCACGCGCCGAGCCTCGAAGAAGCCTTTTTGGGGCTGGTTGGAGACGAGCGATGGGCATAGCCTGGGCCATCTTTAAAAAGGAGCTTCGGGTCACCTTTGTGAGCCCTTTGGCTTGGGTGTTTTTGGTCGCGTTTTTATTTTTGGCGGGACTGTTCTTTTATATGGGCATCTCCTCCAACGGCGAGGCCAGCACTCGGGTCATGATGGCCAACCTCAGCATCGCCCTGATGTTTTTGCTTCCCATGCTCACCATGCGCCATTTTGCTGAGGAGGCCCGGTCGGGCACTTTAGAATTGATGATGACGGCCCCTGTTCCTTTGTGGAGTCTTATCGTCGGAAAGTGGGCTTCGACTGTGGCCTTGTGTCTTGTTTTGCTGCTGATGACCGGCCTATTTCCGGCAATTTTGGCCTATTATGGGGAGCCAGATTGGGGTGTCGTGGCCACGGGGTACCTGGGCCTGGTTTTGTGCTGCATGATGTTCGTGGCCGCCGGCGTTTTCAGTTCCAGCTTGACTGAGGAACCGGTCGCGGGTGGATTGTTGGGGGTGTTGTTTTTGATGCCCTTTTGGGTCACCGGGCCCGCTGCTGAGATGGTGCAGTCTGCCACCGCCCGTACGGTGCTGAGGGCGCTTGCCTTAAGGACGCATATGGGTGCGATGTCCAAGGGTGTTGTGGACACTGCTGATGTGAGCTGGTTTTTGCTCGGCACCGCCGGGTTTTTGTTTTTGACTTGGCGCTCGCTCGAGTCGAGGCGGTGGCGATGAAACAGGTGTGGCGCCGTCGATTGGCTTTTGGTTCAAATGCGACCATCGTGACCCTGCTAGGCGTTGTGATCGTGGTGTTGCTCTATGTTGCAGCGGTACAAACCCGCGTTCAAATTGACTACAGTGCCGAGGGTCAGAACACCTTGAGCCCTGACTTGAAAGCCAAGCTTTCATTATTGGACACAGACGACAGGCCTGTCGTCATCACCGCCTTCACAGCACAGCGTGGAAAGGTCGACGCAAATTTTAAGGACCGGGTCATTGGTGACCTCATGACCGCCATTGGCAAAAACAGCCAGGTGGTCGATTGGCGTTTGATCGACTTTGACCGAGAGCGCCTCACTGCTGAGCGCCTGGGGGTCACCGAGTACAGTCATATGGTGATCCAGCGCGGCAGCGACCGCGTAGACGTTTCTGCGCGATCGCTTTTTCGCAGTGTTGGGGCCAAGGACAAACGGCAAACCCAGTTTTTGGGTGAGGCGGTCATCGCGCGGGCTTTCTCTCAGTTGCATACCCCCCGCAGGCGGGTGGTCTATGTTTTGGGAGGGCACGGAGAACCTGCTGTCTCTGACCGGGGCCCGACGGGGCTCTCAGACTTTGTCCAAGCACTCGATGTGGAGCGATACGATGTGGAGGCGCTCGACCTTCTGGCCGCTCCTCTGGGCGAGCTGGTGCCGGTTGTGCCCCAAGATGCGGCGGTGGTGTTGATCGCCTCACCTCAGGCGGTACTGGCCACCCACGAAACGGACGCGCTGGTTAGCTTTTTGAGCCGGGGGGGCGGGCTGATGTTTGCCTTAGACCCTGGCGATGTGGCGCCCACGATGCTGAACCGCATGGGTGTGGGTGTGGTGGGTGGCGTGGCTTCAGATCGTCGCGTCGTGTTTCCATTTTGGGACCGCCCAATACCGGTCACGCGTGCTCATCCGGTCACCATCTCGATTTCAAAGGCCAAGTTGGTCCCTGTTTTGGCCCATATTGCACCATTGATGGTGGCCTCGACTTTGCCCACCGGGGTCAAGATTTCAACGGTGTTGTCCACCAGTCGAGACGGGTGGATTGAGCGTGGGGGTCAGCTCCAAAACGGAGCGCCGGTGTACGACGAGGGCATTGATGGTGCAGGGCCCGTCAATCTTGCGCTCGCGGTTAACCTCCGCCCTGGTTCAGATCTCATCGCCGCGGGTGGCAGATCTGCGCGGTTGATGGTGGTCGGAGACAGCGATTTTTTGGCGAACGGTCTGTTTAGCGACGGCCCTGGAAACGCCACGTTGGCCCTGGAGATGGTCCATTGGTTGGCGGGGGCGGACGCGCGGGTGTCATCGGTGGGGGCCCGCCGTCACAAGGTGCGACGGTTGGCCATCTCTACCCAGCAGTTAGAGACGATTCGTTGGCTGAGTTTGGCCTTCTTGCCCATTTTGGTGGGCTTGATTGGCTTTGGGGTGCGTTGGGGCCGGAGGGGGCGATGAGAGCTTTTCGTGGGTCGGCTATTGCTGTGGTGTTCTTGTGCATCGCCATCGGGATTGTGATGTGGATGCGGCCGTCTTTAATGTCTGCGTCTGTGGTCGAAGGCGACAATATTTTTAGCTTTGAAAAGCACGCGCTTGTTCGGGTAGAGGTGCTCCGCCCAGATGGCACAGATGTGGAGCTAGCAGAGATTGACGGCGTCTGGAAAATCGTCGCTACAGGCCACACGGCTGGACGGTCAATGGTCAATCGCGTCAAGCATCAGATTCACGATCTGACTGCCCGGGCGGTGGTGGTTGAAGCTGCTGAGAATCCCGAACATTTCGGTTTGGGTGACAACGCAGTTGTTGTGCGCCTGACCCTTAGAGATGGGAGAATCATCGCCTTTAAGGTCGGCGACCCCAACCCAAGCTCTGTGAGCTACTACATTCAGCCAGATGGGTCAGACCACATATTCACGGTTCAAAAAGCGGCTGTCGACTATTATAGTTTGACCCTCGATGAGTTCCGCGAGCGGCGGTTTGCCACTTTCGATTCCAAAGATGTGGTGGGGTTTTCAGCCACGCTACGGCTTCCTGCTGCCAACTTTATTTTGGCGATGGATCGTTTGGCGCCACGGCAGTGGCAGATGAGTTCACCGCTGGTGATGGCCGCAGATGATGACCACGCCAGGCGGCTTCTGGGTCGGTTGAGCGCATTAAAGGCAGTGCGTTTTCAACCTAGAAATGAAGAGAGTTTGGCCGCTTTTGGCTTGGATTCACCGCGGGTCGATATGACTGTGCGCTTTGCTTCGCGGCAACCTTTGCGCATTCGAGTGGGTGCTGATGCCCCTCATAATAATAAGTTTGACGCCCTCGCCTATGTGTTGATGGACGATGGAGACACGGTGTTTGTTGCACGCAGCGGAATGCTCAGCGAGTTTGAGACCGACCCCGCCACAATGCGCAACCGGCGTGTGGTTCGGATGGACGCCGAGGATGTGGTGGCCATCGATGTGAGCTTGCTCGCTACCGAGGCGGGTGATGTCGAGGGTTTGGGTGCTGTAAGATACGCGGCCGAGCAGTGGGTGTGGGCAGATGGGGTGCCGGTCTCTGGGTCAACACCCAAGCGGGTTGCACGCCGATTTGCCGAGCTTGAAGTTGATGAATTCGTTGAAGATTCCGCCAAAAATTTGGCCCAATATGGGTTGGATAAACCGATGGCTACGGTGACCTTACGCGACAGAGACGACGGGCGGCATGTGGTGCGTGTCGGAGCTGAGGGGCCGTCAATCTTGGGTCCCGATGGGCATGAGCAAACCCGATTTTATGTGAGTATTGAGGGGCGCTCCGCGGTGTATTTGGCCCATCGTGGCTTGGTCGAGGTGGTGCGGGACTTGGTGCGAGAGGCCGGTCGCAAAGCCCAACGCGACGCAGACAAAGCTGCCCGCCGTGAACGGATAGGTTTCACCACTGAAGCGAGCGAAGGCTCCCCCCAATGATTGGCGCTTGGATGTTGGCGGCCTGTTCTTGGTTGAGTGGGCCAAAGCCGCTGCCAGAGCCAGATGGCGTGAGCTTCGAGTTGGTTTACACCGCCGATGTGCATGGCGAGATTGAGCCGTGTGGTTGACCTAAAAATCCTTTGGGCGGTCTGTCCAGACGAGCGACGGTCATAGAGGTGACCCGCCTAAAGAACACCACCTTCGTGGTGGATGCGGGCGACCTGCTGTGGAAGACGGGTAAAATATCCAAAAAACGCTTGAACCAGCAGCGGCAAAAGGGCGCGCTAATATTGGAGGCATACGCTTTGAGTGGCGTCGACGCGATGGTGCCAGGAGAGGCAGATTTGAGCCTGGGTTTGGATTGGTTGGCTGGTCAAGCAGCAATGCACGCGCTGCCTTATGTGGCCGCGAATCTGGACTGTGATGGCTTTTCCCTTCCAGGTGGAAGGGTTGTTGAGCGCGATGGGGTGACCCTCGGCTTTGTTGGGGTAGTGGGGGCCACCAACGGTGGAGAATGCACGGTTAGTGCCCCTGTGCCCGCCTTAAAGTCAGCCATCGCCAAATTGGGCGATGTGGACATGCTTGTGTTGTTGTCGCACCAAGATGATGAGGCTGACCTTGGCTTGGTCAAAGCCCTCGGCAATGTCGATGTGGTTGTCAATGGGCATGGCCGGGTGGCCATGAAGCCCCCGCGGCGTTTGGGCGAACGGGCAATTCAGGTGTCAACAGGCAGCCGAGGAAAGAAGCTCGGCATCGTAAAAATCGACCAAGTCTTGGGTGCTTCAGGTTTTATCGTCGATGGTCTATCAGACAGGCTCCACGCCAAGATTAAGTCGGTCAAAAGCCGTATCGAGCGGACGAAAAAGAAAGTTAAAAAAGATGCTGACGGGGCCTCAAAAAAACGTGCAAACCCACGATTAAAGCGGTTGGATGGGCAACTTAAGCGCTTACAAGCGCAAGTCCTTATCGACGAAAACATGCGAGAGCGTCCGCGTCACTTGCTTAAAAATCGTTTGAGGGGCCTGAACGATGACATCAGTGATCATTCAAAGACTCAGGCCCTGGTCATTGCGGCGAAGGCTCAAATCTCTGGAGCGGTGGTGCTCAAGGCCGATAAACCGGCTCGGGGCAGTAATTTCGTAGGCGATACCGCGTGCTTGGGCTGCCATCAGGAGCAGCATGGCCAATGGAAGTCCACGCCACATGCCTATGCGTGGTCAACCTTGCAGCGGGTGGGTCGCTCCGGGGATTTAGATTGTTGGTCTTGTCATGTGACCGGTGCGGGCCAACCCAGCGGGCCAAGCCACCCAAGCGAGGTGAGTGGCTTGGAGAACGTGGGTTGCGAGTCCTGCCATGGTCCAGGGTTGGCGCATACCCAAACCCCCATGCACTCAAATATCGTACGCGCCCCTTCAGAGCAGACCTGTGCGGGCTGTCATGATGGCGTACAAGATGAGGGGCGCTTTGACTTTGAGGCATACATAAAACGGGTGACACACTAAGGTGCCGGCCAGGTTTAGGGCCATCGGGTTATCGGCTCGCACGGAGGGGACGGAATGAACGTCTTGGGTATAGAGACCAGCTGCGACGAGACCGCCGCCAGCGTGGTGGGTGCTGCGGGCGTGCTGTCCGATGTCGTGCACACACAAGAAATACACGCCGAATATGGTGGGGTGGTTCCCGAGCTTGCTGGCAGAGCCCACGCCGACAAAATCGTGAGCACAATGGCGGCTGCGATGGCGCGAGCGGGTATCGAAAAGCCCGATGCTGTGGCTGCTACTGCTGGGCCAGGCTTGATCGGTGCGGTGTTGGTGGGCTTGTGCTTTGCGAAGTCCTTGGCTGCGGGCTGGGGGGTGCCTTTTATCGGTGTCAACCATCTGGAAGGTCATTTGTTATCGGCCACCCTTGAGCCAGATGGGCCCGATTTCCCATTTTTATCATTGGTTGTCTCGGGCGGGCACACCAGTTTGTATTTGGCTTCAGGGCTGGGTGATTACGAGGTTTTGGCCGAAACGGTGGACGACGCCGCGGGTGAAGCCTTCGATAAAGTCGCGCGCATGATGGGGCTTGGCTACCCCGGCGGTCCTGCCGTCGACAAGATGGCCGCCCAAGGAGACCCCTGGGCCGTCAAGCTGCCCCGTCCCCAGCCGAAGGTGCGTCCTCCGAAAACCCCGAGCGGCCACGTGGGCACTCGGGCGCTGGACATGAGCTTTTCGGGGCTGAAAACCGCCGTGCGGGCCCATCTCGAGTCTGCACAGCCCGCATCGCCAGAGGATGTTTGCGCTTCGTTTCAGCAGGCGGTGGTGGATGTGCTCACCAACCGGGTGGCGCGGGCCATGGACATCACCGGTGTAAACCGGGTGACGATCGCGGGTGGCGTGGCGGCCAATACCCAGCTTCGTGCGGCCATGGGCACTCTGGGTGCAGAGCTTTGCCTTCCACCCCGCCACCGCTGTACCGATAACGCCGCGATGATTGCCCATGCCGGACGCCTGCGTTTATTGAATGGTGAACGCCATGGTTTAGACCGAGGGGCTCGCGCCCAGTGGGTCCCTGGGGCCGTATGACTCACCCATCAGCTTTATTGAAACAGTTGGAGCAGGGTGCCAAAAAGCGCTTTGGCCAGCATTTTTTATGTTCAACTCGGGTGGTTCAGCAAATTGTGGCGGCCTCTGGGGTTGGTACCGATAGCCGCGTGTTGGAGATAGGTCCGGGCTTAGGGGTGTTGACTGAGGCGCTATTGGCCGCGGGGGCACAGTTGACTGCGGTTGAGCTTGACCGCGATATGGCTGGCTTCATTCGTTCCCGGTTGCCGGAGGTCCAGCTTGTCGAGGCCGATGCAGCGCAAATCGATTTCTCAACTTTGCTTGATGGCGGTGGTTGGCGATGCGTGTCCAACCTGCCCTACAACGCAGGCACACGGATGATTACCCGGATGTTGTCGACGCCTCAGACTTTTGAGCGTTTGGTGGTGATGGTTCAACGTGAGGTGGCCGAACGTTTGGTTGCACCCGCCGGCGATCGAAAGCGTGGCTCGTTGTCGGTGTTCACCGAGGCGAGGGCGGCGGCCAGAATCTGTATCCGTGTTCCACCCGGTGCTTTTCACCCACCGCCAAAAGTGCACTCAGCCGTGGTGGATATGGTTTTGCACCAAAGCCCGAAGATTCAGGGTGTTGATGTGGCGGTTTTCGATAAGACGGTCCGCTCTTTGTTTGTTCAGCCGCGCAAGACCACGCGAAACAACCTGTCCGCCTCATTGGGGCGTGAGTTGGCCGATGGGGTTTTGGCGACGGTCGGCATCGAGCCTCGTCGGCGTCCTGCTACGCTGGAGTTGGGCGAGATACTGGCCCTTACCGGGGCCATCGAGGATGCGCGCGAGGGTTAGCCCCAGAGGCGTTCGGTGGACATCTCGCCCATGTCACGCTAATAGCGGCCTCGCGTGCGCGCGAAAACTACACATATGTGTGGCGGCGCCCCACCCAAGCCCGGACAATCCCAATGCGTATCACTTCCTGTGGCATGACCGATGTTGGCGTCAAGCGAACCAACAATGAAGACAACTACCTGATCAACGATGAGCTCAATCTGTTCGTGGTTTGCGATGGTATGGGCGGCCACGCTGGCGGCGAGTTTGCATCAGCGATCGCTGTCAACACCGTGGAAGAGGTGCTGACCTCCATCGAGATACGCCCCGATGCTGAAAATTTCAGTGTTGAGGATGGTGCCAATCCTGTAGAGGTGGCCCGTGAAAAGTTGCGTTATGCGATTCGCTTGGCCGGAAAGCGCATTTACCAACGTGCCCTAGAAGACACCGAATACAAAGGCATGGGTACCACCTGCCTGGTCCTGATTGTCGATAACGGAAACGCCTTTATCGCCCATGTGGGGGACTCTCGGGGCTACTTGGTTCGGGACGGAAAAATCGAGCAAATCACCGAAGACCACTCCTTGGTCAACGAGCGCGTTCGGGCCGGTCTTATCACCGAAGATGAGGCGAAAACCCATAAGTTGAAGAACATCATCACCCGGTCTCTCGGCTTTATGGAGGATGTTGAAATCGACCTCAGTGTGCACGCAGTCCGCCGCGATGACTTCTTTGTTCTGTGCTCTGACGGCCTCTCCAATTTTATGGAGACCGAAGAGATTGGCGAATGCGTTTTGTCCTATGGCCCTCAAGATGCAGCCCGGAAAATGATTGAGACTGCTTGTGAGCGAGGGGGAGACGATAACGTCACTGTGGTGGTCGCTCGCGTGGACGAGGTCGGCTGATGTCGAAGCCATCCGTCGAGATTGGGGAGCGTCGCTACACCTTGATGTGGGTGCCTCAAGGCGGGAGGGGGCGGGTACGCCAACTCACCTTGAGTATGCGGACTGTCCGTCGCCTGGTGGTCGGCGCTGTTTTGGCCTTGAGTCTGGCTGTGGCCGCCCTCGCGATGATGGGCGCCCAGTTGCCTCGGTCTGCGACATCAGGCTCTATTTTAGAAGAAAATTTGATGCTGAAGAGTCGGCTTCAGGACATCGAACGAACTTTGAGTGAGGTCGAAGACCAGCTTCGGCGCCTTCGGATGTACGATCAGCAGCTACAAGACCTTCGCCGTGAAGGATTCTCCGGCTATGGCCCGGTGGCTGACGACGAGGCCAATCCATCGGAGTTGGCGTCGCCAGATGGGCTCACAGCGCTCGATGTTGACCCAGCCACCGGGGAGTTCGGTGAGCCGATGCACGCCCTCGAGGGGCTGGCGCTAGACCCTGTGTTTATGAGCCCAGTCGATGCGTGGTCCCACGATGTTCAGAGCCGTGCCGAGCATATTTTGGCTTTGGCCAAAGAGGTCGAGCCTGCAGTCGGCTTATTGGTTGAGACGGCCGAAGACGCCCGCGCCAGGCGATCGGCCTATCCGTCAATGTGGCCCACCGAAGGCCATTTCACCTCCGGGTTCGGCTACCGCCGCTCACCCTTTGGGCGATTGTGGAAATTTCATTCAGGCATCGATGTGTCCGCGCCGAGGGGGACAAAGGTTCGTGCCGCCTCGTCTGGTGTCATCGTGCGGGCCGAGTACAGCGGTGGTTATGGAAAGCTCGTAGAGGTTGACCATGGCTATGGTGTGACATCGCGCTATGCCCACAACTCACAGATGTTCGTCAAGGCTGGCCAGGTGGTCCAAAAAGGCCAAGTCATCTCCACGGTCGGCACCACTGGGCAGTCGACTGGTCCGCATCTGCACTTTGAAGTCGTTGTCGATGGTCAAAAGGTCAACCCCATGGCGTATCTACCAAAGCGCAACCCGGCAGATCGGGCTAACACTGGTCCCATTCCCTGAGTGGGATCGAGAGAAATTATGAACGCATTTGATTCCATCGTCGCAAAGTTTATGGGCACCCGATCTGATCGGGAGCTGAAATCCTATGGCCCTATTGTGGGCCGCATTAATGAATTGGAGTCTCGGTTGACCGGGATTTCGGATGAGGAGTTGGCAGCGCACACCGCCTTGTTTCGTCAGCGGATCGAAAATGGGGAGCCCTTGGATGGGCTTATCCCAGAGACTTTCGCTGTTGTGAGAGAGGCTGGCCGCCGGGTCTTGAATATGCGCCCGTTCGATGTGCAGTTGATGGGCGGGATGGTGCTCCATTATGGCAACGTCGCCGAGATGAAAACCGGAGAGGGGAAAACCCTTGTCGCGACCATGCCCGTGTACCTGAACGCCCTCGGCGGAAAGGGTGTTCATGTGATCACGGTCAACGACTACCTCGCCTCGCGAGATGCCGACTGGATGGGCAAAATTTATAACTTCTTGGGCTTGTCGGTTGGCAAGGTCCTCTCTGAAGAGCGGGGGGCTGATACCAAGCAGGCTGCCTACGCCGCGGATGTCACCTATGGCACCAACAATGAGTTCGGCTTCGATTATTTACGCGATAATATGAAGTTTAGGTCCGAGGATTTCGTTCAACGTGGCCATAACTATGCCATCGTCGATGAGGTGGACTCCATTTTGGTCGACGAGGCCCGCACCCCTCTCATTATCTCAGGGCCAGCCAACACCAACGTTGAGCGATATTACATCGTCGACGGTGTGATTCCCTTGTTGCAGGCCGATATCGACTACACAGTCGACGAGAAGTCTCGGGCGGTAAACCTGACCGATTCTGGTGTTGATAGGGTCGAGGAACGGCTCGGTATTACCAATATTTACGACTCCCAAAACATGGAAGTCCTTCACCACGTCAACCAGTCTCTTCGGGCCCATACGATTTTCAAGCGTGACCGCGACTATGTTGTTCAGGAAAACAAGGTCGTCATCGTTGATGAGCACACAGGGCGTTTGATGTCGGGTCGCCGTTGGTCTGATGGTCTACATCAGGCAGTAGAGGCCAAAGAGAAGCTTGAAGTCGAGGCCGAAAGCCAGACCTATGCGTCGATTACCTTCCAAAACTATTTCCGCATGTACACCAAACTTGGCGGCATGACTGGAACAGCGGTCACAGAGGAGGAAGAGTTCCAGCAGATCTACAACCTTGATGTGACCGTGGTGCCGACCAATGTGCCCATTACCCGCGACGATGTCGATGACATTGTCTACAAGACCCAGTCTGAAAAATACATGGCTGTGCTTGACGATATCGCGGAGTGCAATGAGCGAGGCCAGCCGGTTTTGGTCGGAACAGTCAGCGTCGAGAAGTCGGAAATCGTCAGCCGTTTACTGCGGCATCGGGGTATCGACCACGAGGTTCTCAATGCACGGAATCACTCCCGCGAGGCCGATATTGTCGCTGAGGCCGGCCGATTGAAAGCGGTCACCATCTCCACCAATATGGCAGGCCGTGGCACCGACATCAAGCTCGGTGGCGACCCTGAGTTTCTTGCACGGCGGACGGTGACACCGGAAGCGGACTTGGAGGCCTATGAGGTCGCTTTGGCTGAGGTCAAATCCGAGACGGACCCCGAAAAGCAAAAGGTCCTCGACGCGGGTGGTCTCCGGATCATCGGTACGGAGCGCCATGAGTCCCGGCGGGTCGACAATCAGCTGCGTGGGCGTGCAGGCCGTCAAGGCGATGCAGGTTCCTCTCGGTTTTTCTTATCCCTCGAGGACGATTTGCTCCGGATCTTCGGTTCCGACAAAATCGTGGGTTGGATGGAGCGCATGGGTCTTGAAGACGACGAGCCCATCGAGCACCGATGGATCACCCGCTCGATTGAGAACGCTCAGAAGAAAGTGGAAGGCCACAACTTCAATATGCGGAAAAACTTGCTCGAATACGATGACATCATGAACCTCCAACGTCGGGCCGTGTATTCGATGCGCCGCCAAGCCCTGGAGGGTGAAGACACCCGAGCCATGTTGATACAAGCGGTTCAGGGTTTGGTAGACGACACCATGGCGGAGTGTGTTTCAGCCGCGGTTCATCCCGAGGTGTGGGATGTGAAGAAGCTCAGAGAGCGGATGGGCTCAGTTTTCGGCCTGGACCTTGAGTCGTACGCCGATGAAGACTTTCGGGACATGGCTGAGCAAGAGATCCGCGGGATGTTGACTGAGCAAGCCACCGGGGCATACGAAAAGCATGAGCAAGAGCTGGGCGAGGAGGCGATGCGCCAAATCGAGCGGATGTTGCTGCTTCAGCACACAGATCAGTTTTGGAAGGACCACCTGCTCGCGATGGATCGCCTTCGCGAGGGCATTGGACTCCGAGGCTACGGCCAGCGCAATCCGCTTTTGGAGTACAAAAAAGAGGGCACCAACATGTATATGTTGATGACATCTTTGCGCGACGAGGCGGTGGTATCACAGTTGCTTCGCATGGAGTTGGCAGAGGACGAGGAAGTGCCCCAGGTATCCAAGTCGGCCGCCAAGAAGATGGTGACAAGCGGCGAGGTGAATCCACTGGCAGCCAAGCCCGCCAAAAAAGCGCCGGCCACGCTCCCACCCAGGCGGCCATTGGCTGGCGCACAGGCTTTGGCCGCGGCGACCGAGCTTGACTTGGGTCGAAACGACCCGTGTCCATGTGGCTCTGGCCGCAAGCTCAAAAAGTGCTGTGGTGCCAGTGGAGCGAACGCTCCAGCATAAGGCGGATATTTTCAAGGCCATGGGGCATTGCGCCTCGGCCCTGTTCGCATTAAGCGGGTGGCGCTCCACGAATCCTCGTGGGGACTCTCACACCGGAACATAGTTCGTCACCGGTGGTGCTCGACTCGATCGGGTGGGTGACGAATACCGGTGGTCGTTAAACCCGAAAAGACCCGTCGATGATTCGTACGGGCAACTGGAGACAGATATGTCCAGTGTTTCTTTACGCGACCTGCTCGAAGCAGGTGTTCACTTTGGTCATCAAACACGCCTGTGGCACCCCCGCATGCGCCCATATATTTATGGCGAAAAGAACGGTGTTCATATCATCGATCTTCAACGCACAGCCATTCAGCTGAACGAGGCCCTGCGCTTTATTCAAGCGACTGCTGCACGGGGCCAAAGCGTGCTCTTCGTTGGCACCAAGCGTGCTGCTCGCGAAATCGTCGCCGATCAGGCTACCCGGTCTGGCATGTTTTTCGTCAACAACCGTTGGCTCGGCGGCACCCTGACCAACTTCAAGACTGTTCAAAAGTCGATTGACAGCTTGGTCAAGCTGGAGAAAGCACGTGACGAGGGTCGTTTCGAGGCACTGACCAAGAAAGAGGCACTTGACCTCACCCGGAAGATCACCAAAATGGATCGTTCCTTGGGTGGAATCAAAGAGATGAAGGGCTTGCCTGGAGCCGTCTTCGTTATCGATCCAAAACGTGAGCACATTGCTGTTCGCGAGGCCAATAAGCTCGGTATTCCAGTGGTTGCGCTGTGTGACACCAACTGCGACCCTGACAATGTGGATTACGTTATTCCTGGTAACGACGATGCCTTGAAGAGTATTCATCTCTTCACACAGGCCATTGCCGACGCCACAGTCGAGGGCCAGGCTTCTGGTCGCGGTCAGTTCGTTGAAGAATCAGCGACATCCACTACAGATCTCGAGAATGTTGAAATCTACCGTCGGGGCCCAGCAGAAGAGGGCGCTCCAGAGGCTGCCGTCGAGACTGCTGATGTCGAGGCTCCAGTGGCTGAGGAAGCTGCTGCAGCTGAAGTAGCCCCAGCAGCTGAAGTAGCCCCAGCAGCTGAAGCTGCTCCTGCAGAAAACGCTGACGCTTAAATCCACATTCGCCGGGTATCGGCGAGGAGAACTCCAATGTCATCAATGGCTGAAATTAAAACCCTTCGTGCGCGCTCTGGCGCTGGTATCCTCGACTGTAAAAGGGCGCTCACAGAGAGTAGCGGCGACCTTGACGCGGCGATGGACTGGCTTCGTGCCAAAGGCATTTCCAATGCCGCCAAAAAGTCGAGCCGGATTGCCTCAGAGGGTCTGGTGATGTCCTACATTCACGCCAACGGAAAAATTGGTGTGTTGTTGGAGGTCAACTGCGAGACCGACTTTGTCGCGCTCAACGATGGTTTCAAGGGTTTTGTTCGTGATATCGCGATGCATATTGCTGCTGCGGCGCCTGACTATGTCAGCCGTGACGAAGTTGCAGAGGATGTCATCGCCAAGGAGCGTGCAGTTCAGTTGGCACGCACCATCGAAGAGGGCAAGCCTGAGGCCATCGCCCAGAAGATTGTTGAGGGCCGCATGAACAAGTGGTTCCAAGACATCTGCTTGCTCGAACAGAAGTTCGTGAAAGACGATGAACGGACCATTGAGCGCTTTGTTCAAGACACCGTCGCCACCATTGGAGAGAACATCAAGGTTCGTCGCTTTAGCCGCTATGTGCTGGGTGAAGGTCTTGAGAAGAAGTCCAATGACTTCGTGGCAGAGGTCGCCGCACAAGTTGGCGCTTAGGTTACCGATGGCAAAAAACCGGTACGACAGGGTCATGCTCAAGCTTTCAGGCGAAATGCTCGTCGGAGAGCAGAGCATGGGCATTCAACCTGCAGTCATCGCCCGATTTGCCCAAGAGATACAAGAAGTCCACAACACGGGGGTGCAAATTGCCCTTGTGATCGGTGGCGGGAACATCTTCCGGGGATTGGCTGGGGCCTCTCGGGGGATGGATCGGGCTCATGCTGATTATATGGGCATGTTGGCCACGGTCATCAATGGCCTGGCTTTACAGGATGCGCTTGAGGCTATCGGTGTACACACCCGAGTGATGAGCGCCATCTCAGTCAATGAGATCTGCGAACCATACATTCGGCGGCGTGCGATACGCCATCTAGAGAAAGGCCGGGTTGTTATTTTTGCAGGTGGGACCGGCAACCCCTATTTCACCACGGATACCGCAGCAGCCTTGCGCGCGGCAGAAATCCAGGCCGACGTTATTTTGAAGGCCACCAAGGTGGATGGCGTGTACGATCGCGACCCAGCCTTGCACGATGATGCCAAGCGGTTCGATACGGTCACATATATGGAAGTGCTCCAGCGCGGCCTTAAGGTGATGGATGCTACCGCCATTAGTTTATGTATGGACAACGGTATTCCCATCGTCATTTTTAACCTGAATGAGCCTGGCAATATGAGGCGGGCTTTCCAGGGTGAAGAGATCGGCACGCGGGTGTACGCAGCCCAAAATTGAGCATTGGTCTGCAAGCGGCTATGGGGTTTGAGTATTGCAGCGGAGGAATGCTGATATGACTGACGAATATATTTCTGCTATGGCTGATGACTTTGAGGGTGTTGCCGCACACTTGAAGAAAGAGCTGGCGACCATTCGCACTGGACGGGCAACACCGCAGCTATTGGAGAACATCTCGGTTCAGGTAGCTGCCTATGGGTCTTCCATGCCCATGAACCAGTTGGCAACCATCACTGCACCGGATGCACGGAGCTTGGTTGTCAACGCCTGGGACAAATCCACCTTGATCGACATCGAGCGCGCGATTGCCAATGCCCATTTGGGGCTCAATCCAGGAAGCGATGGTCAAATCATTCGGGTTCCGGTTCCAGCACTCACTGGTGATCGCCGCCAAGAGTTGGTGAAGAAGTGTGGCATATTTTGCGAGGAGGCCCGCATTCGTGGACGGGCGGTTCGTAAGGAATACAACGACATCTTCAAGTCCATGGAAAACGACAAGGACATCACTGAGGATGAATTGAAGCGCCTGCTCGAACAGGTTCAAAAGGCCACGGACGCGAATAAGGTCTTGTTGGGCGATGTTGCTGGAGCCAAGGAGAAAGAGGTTCTCGACGTTTGATGGGTCCCTCGCAGCCACGGCATGTTGCCATTATTATGGATGGCAATGGCCGATGGGCCAAGGAGCGGGGGGTATCTCGGTCCAAGGGCCACGAGGCTGGCGCCGAGAGCGTTCGGGCAGTTGTGCGGGAATGCCGTAGCCGAGGTGTCGAGGTATTGACGCTGTACAGCTTCTCCACCGAAAACTGGAAGCGCCCAGCTGCAGAGGTCGCTGCTTTGATGGCTTTGCTCAAGAGTTTTGTGCTCTCAGAGCGCAAAGAGCTCATGGAACAAGGAATTCAGGTGCGGGTGATTGGCGAAGTTCAGCGCTTGCCTTTGTTCGTTCGGAAGCCATTGAAAATGCTGTGTAACGATAGCGAGAAGAATATCGGGATGGTCCTTAATTTGGCCCTCTCCTACGGCTCTCGGGCTGAGATTGTACAGGCGGTGCGCTCGGTCGCGCGGGATGCGATTGCGGGTAAAGTTGATCCAGATTCGATTACAGAAGCGGTGATTAACGACCGCTTGTACACCCGGGGTTTGCCCGACCCGGACTTGTTGATTCGAACATCCGGGGAGCTTCGCCTGTCGAACTTTTTGCTATGGCAGCTCGCCTACACAGAAATTTACGTGGCCGATACCTATTGGCCAGATTTTCGAGAGGCCGGTTTGAATTTAGCTTTTGAGGCCTACGCCCAACGCCGTCGCCGATTTGGTAAGACGGACGCACAAATCGCAAAGGAATAAACATGCTTCAACGAATCATCTCCGGCGTGGTTGCCCTCGCTATTGTTTTGCCAGTGCTTCTTATGGGCGGTGTTGATGGGGCAAAGGTCTTGGTTGGCGCTGTCCTGCTGGTCGTGATGCATGAGTTTGGCGCTGTGGCCAGCCCCCAACGACCCCGATCCGCCGCGATCGTGATGAGCGTTGTTGGGCTCTCTATTTATGGGGTGTTGTCCTGGGGGCAGCAGCCTGAACTTGTTGGTGTGGTCATGGTTTTGGGCACAGCTGTTCTGTTGACTTGGGCAATGTTTGCCCATGAAGACCCCAAAGAGGCTGCGCTATGCGGCGCTGTGACGGCCCTGTCCGTGCCTTATATTGCTGCGGCTTTGGCCTTTATTGGTCTGGTGCGTGGCTTTGGCTCTGATGAGCTTGGCCTGAGCTGGGTGCTTTATGTGTTGGTCGCTACCTGGGCCACAGACACTGGCGCATACTGTTCGGGCCGGTTTTTGGGGCGTAAAAAGCTCTTGGTTCGTATCAGTCCCAAAAAGACTTGGGCTGGTGTGTGGGGTGGTGTGGCTGTGGCTGTGGCTGTGTCTGTAGGCTGGTCGATGCAGTGGTCTATTATGCCCCTGGGGCACGCAGCCGTTTTGGGTGGCGTGCTCGCCATCTCTGGTGTGGTCGGGGACTTGGTGGAGTCGATGTTTAAACGGGCCCGTGGCATCAAGGATTCTGGCGGTATTATGCCAGGGCATGGTGGCCTGTTTGACCGCGTGGATAGCCTGTTGTTCACCATGCCGGTGGCATGGGCATACGCGGTTATCTTCGGGTTGGTGTAGAGCAAAAAAAAGCACCGGGCGAAAAGCCCAGTGCTTTATAGATGGCCAGAGCCTACAGTCCGAGGTGCGCCTTTACTGCGTCGACCTTGTCTGTCTTTTCCCAACTGAAGCCGGGGCGACCAAAGTGACCGTAAGCTGCTGTCTCTTGGAAAATGGGTTTTTTGAGACCCAGGTAATCGATGAGCTCGGCGGGTTTGGTGGGGAAGATGGCGATCACGCAAGCGGCGAGGTCTTCGTCGCTCACCACACCGGTTCCATAGGAGTCAACCATGACCGAGACGGGGTCTGCCACGCCGATGGCGTAGGCCAGTTGCAATAAAACCCGCTTGGCTGCACCGGCTGCCACCAAGTTTTTGGCAACATAACGAGCAAGGTATGCTGCTGAACGGTCGACTTTGGACGCGTCCTTCCCAGAGAAGGCTCCGCCACCGTGTGCGCCGTGGCCGCCATAAGTGTCCACGATAATCTTGCGGCCGGTCAGCCCACAGTCTCCCATGGGGCCGCCGATGACAAAGCGTCCGGTGGGGTTGACATGGATAATCGTGTCGTCATCCATCAAGTTTGCCGGGATGACTTTGCGAATCACGTTGTGTTCAAGTTGGTTGCGGATTTCTTCGAGGCTGATGTCTTCGGCGTGTTGTGCCGACATGACGACCGTGTGGATACGGGTAGGCACGCCATTGACGTACTCAACGGTGACCTGGCTCTTGGCGTCTGGGCGGGCCCAATCCATTCCGCCATTTTTGCGGAGGTCGGCGTATTTTTGAAGCAACTCATGGGAGTATTGGATGGACATTGGCATCAAGTCGGGGGTCTCGTCACAGGCGTAGCCAAACATCATGCCTTGGTCGCCAGCGCCTTGCTCGCCGTGCAGGCCTTCGCCTTGGGTCACACCTTGAGAGATGTCTGGGCTTTGTTGCTCTAAAGCCACTTGGATGCCACAGGTGTTGCCATCGAAGCCCTTGTCAGAGTGGTCGTAGCCAATCTCGTTGACGACGCGACGAATCAATGAGGGGTAGTCCACGTGGGCGGTTGAGGTGATCTCGCCAGCGACGATAACAAGGCCGGTCTTTGTGAGGGTCTCACAGGCGACCCGGGCATTTGGATCTTGAGCCAGGTGAGCGTCAAGAATGGCATCAGAGATCTGGTCCGACATTTTATCGGGGTGACCCTCGGAAACGGACTCGGAAGTGAACAGATAGTTTGCGGGCATTGAGGTGCGCTCCTTTAGACCAGTGTCAAAGGGGGGGGGCTCCAGGCGGAGAGAGCATACCCTTACGCGAACTGGGTGCTGTGCGCAAGCCTTGGTTTTCTAGCCCTCTGCGTCAAAGCCGGATTGTACAAGTTTGACCACGGCTTCGACGACATCGGCCTCGCCTTTGCCATCGGCCTCAATCGTGAGGACTGTACCCATTTTGGCCAATAAGGATGTGATGCCGAGCAGGCTCTTTCCATCGACGGTTTTGCCATTAGCGGAGAGGCTGACTTTGGCCTTGAAGCGGTTGGTGACGACGACCAGCCGTGCAGCGGCTCGAAGGTGGAGTCCATGTTCATTGCTGATGGTGACGCGGGACTGAAACATTCAGGTGTTCTCGGGTGGGGTTTATGGTTTTGAGAGCCACGAGGCAGCGGATGTGACATTCCTTGCACCATAGCTCAAAACGTCCACCGAGAGGTCTTTTAAGGGCATGTCCCGACGCTGGAGAATTGCGCGCAAGACCATGGCCAGATTGAGCCCGGTCAAAACCTCCACCTTACGCTCGCCAAGCAAGCTCATCGCCATGCTGCAGGGCGCGCTGCCAAACATGTCCACGAGGATCAGCACCCCAGCTCCTGCGTCGACGGATTTGTGGGCGCTCATCAAGGCCGCCCATGCGTCGCTTCGGTCCATGGTGTCATCGATGGCGACCGCGAGGGTGCCGGGGGCGCCTTGCCCCATAAGGTCGATGGCGGTCGCCAACATTGAGGCGCCAATTGTCCCTTGGGTGGCGATGAGGATGCCAATCATGGTTCACCTTCTTGATAATATAAGGCCTATCGTTCGGATGTGGCCTGGTCCAGCCTTGGCATTATTGCTGGCGATGGGTAGACTCTGGGCAAGGAAAACCATGCACATCGTTTTAATTAATCCCACCCCGGCTGACCATTACTCTCCGTGTATCCGGGCGCTCACTGCTGTACTCAAGGCCAATGGCCACACGGTCAGACAGATATTTTTACCCGCTGATACCTACAGCCACCTTCATGAGCGGACGGGCCACATCATGCAGATGGAGCAGTCGATGGTCGATGAACTCGTCGGCTTATGTGAGGGTGCGGGCCTGATCGGCGTCAGCTTTTTATCCAGTATGTTTGATGTCGCGGTCCAGGCCACCCGCGCGATTCAGATGGTGATGCCAGATGTCCCCATCGCCTGGGGGGGCTTTCACCCGTCCACCATGCCGCAGCAGTCCCTAGACTTTGTGAATATCGTCGCAGTCGGGGAGGGAGAATATGCGCTGCTCGAGCTCGCTGACACCCTCGAGGCTGGGGATGAACCCTATGATATTCGAAATTTTTGGTTCAAAAAACCTGATGGAAAGGTGGTGTCCAACCCACACAGGCCGCTGGTCCAAGACCTCGATTCCCTGCCTTTCCAGGATTATACATTTGAAGACGACTGGAGCTACTCAAATGACCAGCGCCATATGGTCCGGCTGGATTGGAAGACCTTTTTAGATCGGATGCCCCGGTATGCGGACCGCAGTGGGGACCTTCGATTTACCTATAAAACAATGATTACGCGGGGTTGCCCTCACAAGTGCAGCTATTGCGGCGTGGCGTTCAATCACGATTTGTATAAGGGTCAAAAATACCTCCGGCGTCGATCGGTCGAGCATTTGATCGCTGAGATCAAGGCGGTCACACGCCGATTTCCAGAGATTGGGTTGATTCACTTTCAGGACGATGTGTTTTTCTCGACATCGAACGAGGAGATTCTCAAATTCTCTCGGCTGTGGCAGCAAGAGGTCGGACTTCCGTTTCGCGCACAATGTTCGCCCACCACCATCAATGAGGTGAAATATGCGGCCCTTATCGACGCGGGATTATGCTTCACGGAGTTGGGGATTCAGACCGGGTCAGCAGAGACCATGCGGATGTACAAGCGGGGGATGACCAACGAACAGCTACTTCGGGCGGTTCAGATCATCACCAAGTACAAAGCGCATATTCAGATTCCCGATTACCACATGATTCTGGACAACCCATGGGAGTCCACCGAGGATGTCATGAAGGGCCTGCGCCTTTTGTGGACCTTGCCGCCGCCATACAACCTGTTGCCATCGTCTCTGGTGCCCTATCCGGGGACCGAATTTTATCACAAGGCCATTGAAGACGGCTTTGTTGATGATGAGTTCAACCAAATCTACCGCAAGGAGTTTCATAGCCCCGACGGTAGTTATTTGAACTTCTTGTTCTTTTTGACCCTGTTCAACGGGCTGCCAAAAGAGATTCTTCAATTCTTGGGGGGGGAGCGCTTTGTTCGGACCTTCAACCAACGAAAATACGATCGATTTTGGGGCCAGATGTACCGCACAGGCGAAAACGTTCGGAAGCTGCAAAAGCTCTCGACCTTCGCGGTGAAGGGCAAGCTGTTGGAGATCACCAATTTACGAGAGCTCAAGCGGGTCGCGAATCAAATGAAATGACTACAGGGGCGTGCCGTCAGGTTTCACGAAGCTTGCCGGGCATGTTTTGGCGTGACCTTTGGAAAAGGCCACCATCGCCTCAAGATTGCTTTTGACTGACCGCGCGGCGAAGAGGGTCATGGGCCCCACTGGGGCGCGCCCACCTGGGTGACTCCAAGTGTGGTACTCCATAAAGGTTCGGCCATCGCCCAGGTCCACCAAAAGCCAAGCGCCATTGGCCCAAAGAATCGGGATGCCGTCATCGATTAATGCCGGGTCAAGGGTGTCGATAAAGGCTTGGTCCTGAAGTCGGTCGGTCCAGGCCACCTCCCAGACTTTTCCGCCACTGGTGCGAAAGAGCGCTTCGTTGAAGTCTTGCAAGACCAACCACCAGCGGTCCGAAAAGAAAGGGATGGCGAGGTATTGAAACAGCGTGTGGTGGTCTCGTCGCGGTATGCCATCGACGGTCTTGGACACATCGATCATCAAGGGTCCGGCGTGGTGGTCTTCATCGGTGATGCCTCGCCAGATGTCTTTGGCGGCGATGTTCAGCACAGCAATGGCGTAGCCCTTTCCAGCCTTGATGTTCTGGACGATTTCAACCCCGGCGACGATTTCACCCGCGAAGGCCCGTCGAACCTCTGCAGTCGTGGGGGTGGGTGCCGACTGGGCCAAACGCTCTGTGCGAATATCGGCGAGGTGCGCCGTGAGGGTCGTGGGGGTGAAGGGGGTTGCTGTAGCGATAAGTGAACTCAAAATCAGCCACACAGAACACCTCCACCTGTGTGTTGATAGCACGGTAGTGGCTGGGCTGGCTTGCTGAGTCACCCAAGCCGTGTCACCATCTCAACCGAATGACTCGCCATTTACCCCAAGCCCAGCGCCGCATTCAGATCATGCGGGCAGCCCGATCGCTATTTGTAGAGCGTGGCTATCTGAACACCCGTATGGAGGATGTAGCCAAGCGTGCGCAGATATCAAAAGGCACAGTCTACCTACACTTTGAGTCCAAGCGGGGCTTGTTCAATGCTTTGGTCGACGAGGCCCATGAGCATACCGTCACATTTTTGGAGTCGGCGAAGCGTGATCCACGTTCTGCAGCCCAAAAGCTGATCGAGGTCGGGGTGCGGTACCTGGACTATTTTGCGGGGCTAAAAAGCCCTCCGCGGTTTTTTATGATCATGAACGAGATGGCCATTCGGGACGATGAGATTCGCGCACGGGTCACTCAGATTCATGAGCGGTTTGTAAAGGATGTGAGTGTGCTGGTCGCCCAGGGGGTGGCCTCAGGTCATTTTCGGGACCTTGACCCGACGGCGACCGCATTGATGCTCAAGGCTTTTGTCGATGGCCTGGCTGGCCAGGCTGCGGTTGGTATTCGGCCCGATGTGAAGCGTTTGTCCACCGATGGAATTTCTTTGTTACTGAAGGGCCTGATGGTGCCCGGAGATGAGTAGAGCGATGACCGAAAATGTGACTTTTGCCGTTCGGCATGCCCGCTTGCGGTGGCTTGGGGCCCCTTTGTTGATCACGGGGGTTGGCCTTCTGTTTTATGCGTTGTATTCCACTTTCGTCGGGGGCTCTGGCTTGACCGCTGCGATGGCCGCTTTTGGGACGGGGTTGGCGTTGGCCACTTTCGGAGCCAATCATGACACGGCGATGGCCTATTGCTTTTCAGCCAGAGAGCAGTCTCTTCCCCGTGCGCTAAAGGACGAGCTTGCTGAGGAACTCGATCGAGACCGTGAGGGGTTGGTCTCGACTCGGCCCTCACCAAAAATTGGGTTGGTGATGCCTTTTGTGGCCATCAGCGTTCAGCTTTGGGTGGCCGCACGGCTCTTTGGATTTGCGCTGTGATGGGAGATGTGTTCGCATTTGTCGGGGGGGACCGCCAAATATGGACCATGAGCGCTTCTCGGGGCGAACACAAGCAGATCACCTTCGGGGAGGGCCCCGGGGCACGTACACCGTGGGGGGTGCTGGAGAGTCGTGACCACAGCCAGTGGCCGTGCTGGTCTCCGAACGGGAAATGGCTGTCCTGTTTTCAAACCCGAGTCGGTCCTGATGGCGATGGCAAGGTGTGGCTCTCAGTGATGGAGGTCGACGGGGTAGAGGAGCAGCGTTTGGCGGTGTTGGCCGAGGGTATTCCGATTTATTCACAATGGTCACCGGACTCCACAAGGGTGGCGGTCGTCTCCCAAGAAGACGATCACTTGTCTTTGGGCCTGTGCACCGTCGGGCGCGTGGGTGAATATCGGCTGGTCGAAGAGGGCGTCCCCTTGTTCTTTTCTTGGACCACCGACGGCGAGCGCTTGTTGATTCACAGTGGCTCAGCAGGAGACACTCGCCTGGTGTTGCGGGATGTTACGGGCGGAGCGCCAGATGCGCTGTTTAGCAAATCGCCCGGTAATTTCTGCACCCCATTGGTCGTAGACAAGCAAGCGATATTTGTGGGGAGAGACGCCTCCCATGGGGTCTTGTGTGTATCGGACTGGGCCGGTTCTCGGGTGGAGGGCATCACGGCAGTTGAGGGTTTGGTCGCCCTGGTGGCCTCACCGGATGGTCGCTATTTGGCCTTCAGCGGTGCGCCTCCTGGGAACAGGCAGCCCTATCAAGGCTTATGGGTCGTTGACCTAGAGGATTGCCGGGTCCGACGCCTTAGCGAGAAAGGCGTCATCGCCTTTTTTTGGTCTCCCAAGTCCAACGGTTTGGCTGTGGTTACCCGGGGTCGTGGCCCAGCACAGATGGAATGGTCATGGCAGCCGGTCGATGGCACAGCCTCGCGCACCTTGAGTTCCTTCTTCCCGAGCTTGGACCAAAAGTTCTTCCTGCACTTTTTTGAGCAGTTTGCAGTTGGGCACACACCGTTTTCTTCGGATGGCAGCCGGCTGGTATTTTCTTCGCACCCGAACCCAAACAGAAATGGCGCACACTCCACCGCCCACATTTGCATGGTCAATATCGACGATGAAAGCCCACGGACGGATGTCATGGTGCCAGGGGATTTCGCTGTGTTTTCACCGAGCGAGCTGCCAGTGGCTCAAGGGTAAATCTGAAGACACCGGCGGGGTGTCCGCTGCGATGATGTACAGGGCACGGCGGTTGGCGGCTTCTGGGGTTTCATCGGCGGTGGGTACAGCGAGTGCGCTCTCTCCAAATCCCTGGTAATGAATGGGGTAGGGGAAGCCCTTAAGGCGGAACCATCGGGCCAAGGCGGCGGCGCGGCGCTCGGACAGCCTACGGTTGTTGACTTTGTTTCCGACTGTGTCGGTGTATCCGGCGACATAAAGGGAGATGGGCATCTCAAAGCCGAGATTTTGGCTTGATATTTTGGCTATAGTGCCAGCTATTTTCAAGTATGTTGATTCGAGTTTATGTCGTTCACTCCTTGGTATTTCGCTGGACCCGCTGGGAAATATTAACTCCTCGTGAGGGACTCTAAATCGCCAAGGAAATAGGTCTAAGGTGGTGGACATGCCCGATGTCCCAGTGGCTGTGATTTGTATGCGGAGGACCGTGTCAGTGTCGGCGGTCCACTTCAACTTGGCTGGACTTTGGTTGACGGCGTCAATGCGGCTCACTCCGATCTGAGCGCCGGTTTCTCCAAAGATGGCGAGGTCAATTCGAGCCACCGCTTGGTTGAGGTGCACCCGTAGCGTGTGGGCTTCTAAATCGAGGTCTGCCATTGAGACCTGCATCGCGATTGGGTTCGCAACTGCGACTTGAAAATTTAGTGGCATGCTGCCGGTGGTGCCATCTGCGAATTGACCGTCAAGCTGGCCTGTACAGGTGTGCACCCCAACAGCCACTGGGATTTCCAGGCGAATTTTAGCACCGCGTTTGGCTGGCCCCATAAAGTGTGCTTCGGCTGTGGAGCATTGCAGGTCGATCTGCAATGAGGTGGCGTCGATTTGTGGCAATACGATGAGCGCGGGACGTTTTGGTGCGTGGACCGAGTGCACGACTTCAAGCTTGATGGCCTCTTGTCCAAAGGCGATCGCGGTCAGTAAAGATAAGGCCAGCATAAGGCTCCTCCAAATGACTCTTAGCCTGTCCCTATCCGACCGGGTTAGGCCGCGGACCCACCACCACGGGCCGCGCAGGCCCGAAGGAGCCCCCCATGAAGGATATTCTCCAACGCCTCGGCATCGAAGACATCAACCCTGGCGCCTGGGCGGGTGCTGCCATTGCGGGCGATACCGGCGAAGTGGTGACATCATACAGTCCAGGAAATGGCGAGGCGCTCGCTTCAGTCCGTTTGGCTGGGGTCGGAGAATATGAGCAAGTTGTGGCGGCTGCCCAATCGGCTTTCGAGCGGTGGCGGGTGCTTCCAGCCCCTCAGCGTGGCGAGATCGTCAGGCAGATGGGCGAGGCGATGCGCACCCACAAAGATGACCTGGGTGCATTGGTGACCCTTGAGGTCGGAAAGATTCTTTCTGAAGGACTGGGTGAGGTCCAAGAGAGTATCGATATGGCGGACTTGGCGGTTGGGATGTCCCGACAGCTCTTCGGCTTGTCGATGCATTCTGAGCGTCCTGGGCACCGGATGTACGAGCAGTGGCACCCCCTCGGTGTCGTCGGTTGCATCACAGCCTTCAACTTTCCAAATGCGGTGTGGGCCTGGAACGCCTTGGTGGCCCTGGTGGCTGGAGACGCTGTGATTTGGAAGCCATCTCTCAAGGCTCCGCTGACGGCCATCGCTACCCATCGGATGTGTGATGCGGTGTTGGCGAAGCACGGCTTTTCTGGGCTGTTGGGTCTGATTATTGGCGGCGATGCCGATGTTGGCGAGACGATGATCGCAGACAAACGTTTGCCCCTCATCTCCGCGACCGGTTCGACCCGAATGGGCAAGCGGGTCAATCAAGTTGTCGCAGGTCGTCTCGGGCGTTGCTTGCTTGAGCTTGGTGGAAACAACGCCATCATCGTCGAGCCAGACGCCGACATGGACCTGGCCATCCGTGGTGTGGCATTTGGCGCTGTGGGCACCGCAGGTCAGCGATGCACCTCGACCCGACGATTGTTTTTGCACAAGTCCATTGCGGGTGAATTTACCGATCGTTTGGTGGCAGCCTATAAAAAAGTGCCCATCGGCGACCCAATGCACGCTGATACCCTGATGGGTCCACTGATCGACGCCGACGCGGTCAGCATGTACACCCAGGGTTTGAAGGATATTCAGGCCGAAGGTGGCGAGATTTTGTGTGGTGGCACCGTGCTCGATAGGCCGGGGCACTATGTCACTCCCACCGTTGTTCGGGGTCGGCCAGATATGGCGATTGTCCAACACGAGCTTTTCGTTCCGATTCTGTATGTCTTTGAGTACGAAGATATCGAGGACGCGATCAAGTGGCATAACGATGTGCCCCAAGGCCTCTCGAGTGCCATTTTCACCGATAGTTTTCGCCGGGCTGAGCGCTTTTTGGCCGCCCATGGCTCTGACTGTGGGATTGCCAATGTCAACATCGGCACCTCGGGTGCTGAGATTGGTGGCGCCTTCGGTGGCGAGAAAGAAACTGGCGGTGGCCGCGAGGCTGGATCGGATTCATGGAAAGCCTATATGCGTCGACAGACTTGCACCTTGAACTGGAGTACTGACCTGCCTTTGGCGCAAGGCGTGAAGTTCGATATCTGATGGCATACGCTCGGAGTCATCGTTTAAAGGCCATCTTCGTCCTATGTGGGGCGGTGATGGCCTTTGTCGTGGTGGTGCAAACCCATCTTCCTGAGACGGTGGCCATGGTGCAGCTTTTGGTCTCAGAGGTCATCGGGCCCTTGCTGGGGCTGAGCAAAGAAATGCTCGAGGGCCAATAAGTCAAGAAAACGTAGGGCAGTGCTTGGCTTTTATTGCGGGTAGCCCTTGGGCGAACTAAACTGCGGACCGCGATGTGCATGGGCACGTCCAACGATTTTTATTCAACCAAGGATTTGAGACATGAACAAGGGATACCAAAGTTTGGCGCTGATGATGGCGCTTGTGGCCGTCGGCTGTGATGAAGTGAAAGAGACTGCTCCGTGCGATGCGCTTGCAACACAGGTTTGCGATGCTGCTGCTGCCCTAAAAGCCGAAGCAGACGCCGATGAAGTCGCCAG
>OBJC01000004.1_pt1 | contig 74731 bp, 72 predicted proteins | sample 1481521 | NCBI WGS metagenome assembly OBJC01 (sample SAMEA2341961, study PRJEB22496) | metagenome | biome: marine; feature: hydrothermal vent; material: water | place: Pacific Ocean | collected 2011/2012 | reverse complement strand
TTGCTCGCGATGGCGAACTCAGGCCCGAACACCAATGGGAGTCAGTTTTTCATCACCGACCGCTCAACGCCTGCTCACCTTAATGGCAAGCACACGATTTTTGGTCGGTGCGAAAACCTGGACATCATCCAGGCCATCGCGTCGGTGGATCACAAGCGCACACGGCCAATTGAAGATGTGGTGCTTCAGCGGGTCGAGATTAGCCGCTGAGCCCAACTTACATCTGCCACCCGATGCCAATGCTCATCAAGTTGATGTGGTCTTCAACCACGCCGACTTGCTGAGTGCTCCCATTTAAGGGCATATAGATCGCCAGGGACCGGCGGGTGACCTCGGTGCCAAAAAAGCCGTACAGATCGTCTGTAAAGGCGTAGGCGACCTCTAAGTCAAAGCCCATCGCGTAGTAGGTGTTGAAGTTCGCGAAGCCAAAATCGAGGGCGATATGGCCAAATACTTTGTCTTGCCAACTCGCCGCGAGTTCGGGTCCAGTGATGAGAGAGGTGACCACAAGTGGCCCATAGTTCATGTTGCGTCGGTCCTCGGTACCGCTTTGTTGGAACAACATAAAGTCATCGATTCCCATGCCCAGGCGCAAACCAGGTTGCACCTCAATTTCGCCGAGCTGGAGGGTGTGTCGTCCAACGGCCAGGATGTTCATCTCTGTGGCCCAGTCCGAGATTGGGGCTTCGAAATTTTCTATTTGTACCCGGTAGATCACGCTTCGGAAGCTGGCGCGGGCGCCGAGGTTGTCGGCCAAGCCAGGCACATCCATCGCCGCTTTCATGGCGATGCCGGGCGTCTTGGCTGATTCGGTCTCTGTGCCGCCCCATGTGATAGGCGCATCGTAGATTGGACCCAAGGCCATCGTGGGCTCTTGGCGAAAGTGATAGCCACCAAAGGCCAGCCCCGCTTGTGCCCTAAGCCATGGACCGTCTACCCGAGGCTTGTCCTTTTCCTTTTCTTTCGGCTTTGCGTTGGCTGTGGCGACGGGCCGCCAGGCGGTGGGCGTGATCGCAATCTGAAGGGTTGTGGCCACGCCTGCGCCGTCGACCACTGCGGAGAGGTTCACCGTTTCATCGGTTCCCTTTGCGGGGATGGTCACCGTCGCAGCGTACCGTCCACCGCCTTGGTCGGTCACGGCGGATACGGTGCCCGGTGAGGCCATCACTTGAATGCGTTGGCCACCGACACCTCGGCTATCGGCATCGCTGACCTTCAAGCGAACCGTAACGGTGCCCCCTGGAGCGACTTGGTTTGGTTCAGCGACGGCGGTGATTGCGGTGGGTGGGCCGACCTTTCCATCGTTGGCGCCATAGCCCCCGATGGCTGCGCCGAACATGCCTTCTCGCTCTAAACGCACAGATTGAATGATCTTTCGCCAAGCCTCATACAGAGCGATGTCGGCTAGGCTTCCGCTGGCAGGAAGGCTGTAGCCCTTTGCGATTGCGTCGGGGGCCAAGAGCAGCGGTATCATGGTGCTGAGGGGGCCAGACGAAGCGGACACCCGCGCTAGGCCAGGCTTGCGGCCGGCGGTGAAGTGAACCTGGGCCATACCCGAGGCATCGGTCGTGGTTTGAGCAGGCAAGCTTCCCACATCGCCAATGGTGGACAGCTTGACCGGGACATTGCCAACCGGGTAGCCGTATTCGTCGAGGCTCAGGATGGTCAGGATGGTGCTGGACAGACCGTCCGCTGGCATCCGATCCCGAGAAGGAAACATGAGGAGCTTGCGGAAGGGGTTGTCGGAGCTTTCGGTTTGTACCGTCGCGATAACCTCGACAGCTCCTTTTCCGGTGGTCTTGAAGCGGGTTTTGTAGTCGCCGCTGCCAAGGTCTTGGGCATTGCCAACCTCTGCACCGTTGGCGCGAAAGCGAAGTGCCCGGCCGGCCATACCCACACCGTCGGCGGATTGGACCTTGGTGAGGATCTGAAAGCCCTTTGCTTGGGCCATCAATGTGGTTGGCTCAGGGGTGAGGGTCACGCTCCCTGGTCTTGCTGGGATCAAGCTGATGTTGACTGAAGCCACTTGAGCGCTCTTAAGATCGTCGACCTCGACGGTGAGCGTTGCGGCGGCCCGCTGATTGCCGAATGGGGGGGTGAAGACCGCGCGATACACACCCTCTCCTTCGTGTGTCGCTTCACTGATGTCACCGGCTGTGGTTGAAAACTTAAGCCGTGCGTTGGTGTCTGGGCTGCCATTCGGGGTGGTCACGAAAGCACGGATGGGCATGCTTACGCCCGGATCCGAGGCGATGGCTGCTGAAATGGGGAAGAGGGTCACCCGGTTTGCGGCTGGCACTTGCATGTCCAACTTTTCTTCGGTTTTTTGGCCGTTGAGGATCGAGATTACCGCTGCGTTTACAAATCCAGGGCGAACCTCCAGGGGCACTTGGGCGCGACCGTTACTATCCGCAGAGACTGGGCCAAACTCTCGGTCATCGATGCGTACCATCACGTGGCCGCCGGGTTGCCCCACAACCGGAAAGTTGGCTTTGCCGACAAGCGGAATCGATAGATGACCAAAGGTGCGGTTGGGGTTGTGTTTGTCCGCAACGGTGATGAGGGCCATATGTGGGAAAAGTTTGGCGGGTGGCTTGTAAGATGCGGCAAATTTTCCACCACCCATATGGGTGACGTTTTCGATGGTTCCGGAGTTGGTCAACACCACGATATCCGAGCCATCAAACTGTTGGCCTGGGGCACCAGAGAGGGTGATGGACAAGGTGGCGGCGGCGTCTTGGCCCAAGGTCAGCTCGGCAGGGTTGGCTGTCATGTTGACTTTTCTGTCGTTCGATGGACGGAGGGTCACAGCCCACGAACCGCTGATCGCTTGGCGGTCGGGGGTGCGCCCTTTGACGGTGAGGGTCAGGTCTGAGACAGCGTCTACACGGGGTGGGGTCCAGTCGACGGCATACAGGCCGGGGCGGACCATCGATACCTTGGAGGATTGGCCCGCCTGGGGGTTGAGCTTGATGGTTGCCCCGTTCATGGGCGTGCCGTCGCTGTTGAAGGCCACCAAGTGCAAGCGCACGGCTGTGGTGCCGTCACCGACCACATCGCCACCGCTAACCAACTCCACCATTGGGCTTGCAGCTTGCGCGACCCCAGCGGTGAACAGAGGGTTCAAAGAGGCTGTGGGCAGAGCGGTCGTGGCGAAAAATGCCGTGATCGCAAAGAGGGTACGGGTCAGTCTGACCATGGAGGCTCCTTGTCATCGAGATGGTTTCGCCGCGTGCGACATACTGAAGCCATTCTCAACGTTGGCCTATTTTAAAGAGCGGGTTGATGAGGTGTCAACGGTCAGTTGCCCTGTAAGTGCGGTCCTTACAAGTCCTTTGCGATACCAAACAGGGGCTTGTTATTTCAGCAGGGTCCTTATCTTATTTGTCTGCCCGTAAATATTCCCCAGCAACGAGGACAGTCGTGAAGGCCCGCCCCACAGCAACCCGTTCGAGAAACAGCCTGTGAACCGGTGGACACGTATTCATCGCCGGATTGACTCGGCCTCGGTTTCACTCCCGGTCCTTCGGCGTTTCGAGTTGGAGTTGGAGCGTCTGGCCCAAATAGACGGGGAAGGTTTTGACCCAGATGAGGCCGTCCTAATCGGCCATATGATCGGCAGTCTATCTGAGGCCATAAATCCCGCCCCCTTCGAGGCTTTATGGCCGCACGCGGCGCTCTTTCTCACTGCGTGTCTGACAATCGCTGCTGCGGATGGTCGCTATTCGGTCGAGCAAGCTCGGCACATCAGCGCAGTAGCCACCCGCTTGGGCTGGTCTGTTGGGCAACTCTCTGTGTTAGAGGGCGAGACTTTGGGCTACTTGGAGGCGAAAGGTCAGGCCCAGCTTTTGGCGCGGTCTCGCTCCTAATCTAACGGCGCCGCGAGCCACCAACGCGCTCGAAAGCAGCATAGATACGGGCATCGGAGGGGTGCCGCCGCAGGGCGTCCCGATACAACTCTCTGGCCATTCGCTTTTCACCACGGCGCTCATAAAGCTCACCCAAAAAGATGACGACCATGGCCTGTGAGGGGTCGAGTTCCCAGCTTTTTTGGGCGTGTCGAATCGACCATTCCAGATTGTTGGCACCATCATAAGCTCGGGCCAATAGCAGGTGGGCTTCGGGATTTTGTGGGGCCATGGTAGAGGCGGTTTGAGCATTTTGGCCCATTTGAACGATGTTTCCGGCCCTGTTCCATGCCTGCGCGATGCGGATGTAATCTTCGGCGCTTGGCTTGATGGTGTGTTCGGTGGCGGTGGTCCAAGCTGTGGCTGCATTTCCATGGCGCCCCATGGCCCGGTAGGCATCCCCGAGACGTTCAGCAATCTCGATCAACTCCGCCCTGCGTAGGCCTTCTCTTAGGTTGTCGCCACTGTTCATGCGGGTGACGCCGGATACGGTTTTGGTGTTGCTGTATGGCTTTAAGGTCAAGGCTGCGCCCAGGTGGCGTGTGGCATCACTCCAGCCACTTTGCTCCGCATATAAAAGGCCAAGCGTTGCCGCCACTTTTCCATTTGTTGTGTAGGCCCCGCGAAGGCCCTCTACGGTGCGGATGGCCCGTTCGGTGTGGCCTTGCTCTTGGAGCCATTTGGCTTGGATGAGCGCTTGTCGGGGCGAGGCCGGGAGCAATGCACGGGCCATTTTGTTGGCCTGAGCATAGGATTTTTCACGCTTTGCCTTCCAAAAAATAGCAGCACATTCTGCTTGAATTTGGCCATCGTCTGAAGCGATCGCTGCAGCGTCTGCGGCTATGGCCACGGCGTCATTCATGCGGTCTGCCCGAGAGAGTGCCCAAGCGTGGAGTGTCCGGGCATGGGGATCGCTCATGTCGATCAACAACGCGTCGGCCGTGTCTGCTGCGGTATCGTATTGCCCGTCGGCGATGAGCGCTTCGACCAACATCTGTTGGAATGCGTTGTTTTCAGGCGCAGCTTTTCGTGCTTTTTCAAGAACCTTGATGGCGTCTGCTGAACGACCTATCGTGAGCATTGCTCGGGCCAGCAGGCGGTGGGCAGGGATGTTTCCGGCGCGGACGGCCCGCTGAGCCGGCATAATGGCGCGGACGGGTTGCTCCCGTTGAATGTAGCTCTCAGCCATACCGCGCAAGGCGTCGACTGCGGTGGGGTCTTTGTCTAAGGCACGCTGATACTCTTGAGCCGCTGCATCAGGCCGTTGACCGTGGAGGTGGGCGTCACCTTTCGCGATGTAGTGCTTGGGGCTGCAGGCCCACAAAGTAATCGCGAGGGTCAGGGCCATGGGCGGTTTGCGCATGCTCATTGTCTTTTAGTGCTCTCGTGTGGGATTAATTTCAACCACCGATTCGCCAGTAAGGGCTGCCTTGAAGCTGTGTTTTAAGTTGTTCAAGTTCATCGGGGTGTAGTTCGAAGGTCTGTGGGGTACCAGTGGCTGGGTCGACTTGGGTGGCGAACCAACGCGCGCCTACCTTGCTTTTGTGGAGCATGAAGCCTCTGGGGTCATCGTAGACCATGTCGAGGTCGGCTGCGCTCAAGGGTTGATTTGGATCTGGTATCTCTACTTCAGGCGCCTCTGGCTCTGCGGGATCGTCCGCAGGCATTTCTGGCGGGGGCTGAATCGGGGGCGGTGCGCTCTCTGCGAGTACGTCATCGATTTCCCATTGGATTTCGAGCAGTTCACCTTTTTTGACATTGTCCAAATGCTCTCGGACGGTGGAGCCATTTTCGCCGCTGGCCAAACCCAAAAGCTGGGCTTTGATCGGTGCGCGCGCCTCGAAGGCTGTGGTGCGCAAGCTGTCGATTAGGGTGTCTACCGCTTCCATGTATGTGTCCTCTCAGACCGCACTAACCGAAGCGTCTGGATTGTGTGGGTTAGCGGGGCTACGCTCTGAGTATGAATTTCCTTGAACACCTCGAGACCGCTGATCGTGAAAGGCTGTTGGCTGCGGCGAAAAGCTGTTCTGTCGCCAAAGATGATTATCTGTTCCGGCGTGGTGCGCCTGGGGGTTGTCTGTATTGGCTCGAGGATGGACGGCTCGAAATCGTGGACGACCGGCACCATCCTGAGTTGGTCTTGGATATTGTTGGGGCCGGTTGCATGCTCGGCGAGCTGGCCTTCGTGGATGAGGCCCCGTTCACTTTGGATGCCCGTGCTGTTGAGGATTGCGAAGTCCGCTGGTGGGCCAAAGGGTCGATGATGGCCATTTTGGCCGGAGATCAAGGGGTAGCGGCACGATTTTATGAAGCCCTAAGCCGATCGGTCGTGGACCTGTTGAGGGCGCAGACCGGTCGGGCGCTTGGTGGCGGTTCGCTTCAGACTTCATCATCGGTGGCGTTCGGTGCGCTCAGTGCCGGTGACGGAGATGATGCCCGTTCGATAGCCTCCGTTCCGAGAACGGTTTGGGCGCGGGCCGATCAACGTGCAAAATCGGGCCCTGGGCTTGGGGTTGCACCGGATGTCTCAGGGGCGCTCCACGCTTTGGTTGATGCGGTAGATGTATGGCTCTCTGGGACCACGAGCCTCAGTCGGGCTCAGGCCGCTGGTGCCGTGCTGCGCACGGAGCTCCGACCATGGCTGATGCGCTCGGGCTCCGGTAGCATCGGTCTTGAAATGGCCACACAGCCGGGTGTGCGTTTGCGTTTTTTAGCGCATTTACTTTTGAATAGCGCCCAAGGCGACGACCCAGTGGGCTTGGCGCTCGATGAGGCCATTCTTGGGTTGTCGACCCCGCTCGGTTTGCGTTGGAGAATGGGTGTGGCGGTACAAGAGATCTCCGCGGCTTTACCGAAGGGTCGGCCGGCCATGATCACCTTGATTCAGCCTTCGTGCGGGGCTTTGCTGGCGCGGTTTTTACCATCGGTTGTGGCCGAGGGAGCCTGCGTGCGATGTGTGGACTCCGATGTTCAAACCCTCGCCTTTTTGGACGCCGGTCTGCGGGCACAACCCGCCAAAGTGCAGCTGCAGATGGTTCATCAAGACATCGTGGCTTTGAATGCCGCCCAGCCAGCGCCTGACGATAAAAAGGCCGATGTCCTGGTGCTCAACGGCTTGGTCGACCATCTGCCATCAGGGCTTGTGGGCGCTTTGCTGGGTTGGTGTCGGGAAAGCCTCGGGCCCGATGGCGTGTTGGTGCTCACCGCGATGGGGCCCTCAACTGATGCCCGCTTTATGGACCATGTGCTCGGTTGGCCGGTGGTGCGCCGCACTCCCGAGGAATTATTGGGGTTGTTGAGGGCTGCAGGGTTTAAGCCCAGACAACCGGAATCCCAGGCCGACCAGCAGGGCTGTGGGGTCGTTATCGTGGCGAAGGTGGCCACAAAACCGTGAAAGGTGAACACATAATTTGCCCCGTGTAGTCAACCCGCGTAGCTTTCGTTTAGTGAACCTGTGGAAACACAAAAGATGGAGTTCCCGATGATCCAAAAATGGACGTTTTTATTGGCGCTCACGGCCCTCGCCTGTGGTGGCGATGCCCCAGAGCAGCAAGCTGTGAAGGCTGAGGCGAGCAAAGCCACTGTCGCAAAAAAGAAGGCGATTAAGTTTGACCCAGCGATGTTGGTTGGCGAGGCCCTAAAGATAGCCTTGGTGCCGTCGCCCGCAGAAATGCAAAAGGCGCTCTCCAATGCTGGACTGGAAGCGCAGCTCGCGGAGATGGTCCAAGAACGTGACATCTCGGTTGATGTGAAAAACAAAGATCAAATCGCAGTTCGCACTGGGGTGATTTTGGCGGACTTGGTGCTCACGGTGTCTACCGCCACCAACGCTCAGCAAACCGCGCGTTTGGGCCGAATCAAAAGTGGTCTGGCAGCCTTGGGCGCAGGCGACGAGGTCGGAAAAACCCTCGACGCATTGATTGAAAAAATTCAAAGCGGATCGGGCTCTAAGGCCGACCTACTCAAGGAGCTCGATGAACTCTCTGGCGTGTTGATTCCAGAGATAGAGTACTCCGCCGGTGCTTGGGTGCTGCCACTCATCAAGGCCGGCTCATGGCTTGAAGGCGCTCACCTGGTTGCGGGCGCCATCAAGAAAGAAGGGAAGTATGAGGAGGCAGGTCGACTGCTTCGTCAGCCCCATGTCATTAATTATTTTATTGAGTATGTCGGCCGAGAGGGTGCGGACAAAGCCCCTGACGCTGTGATCACCAAGCTCAACCAGACCTTGGCTACACTCAAGGAAATCACTTCCAAATCCGTCATTGAAGAAGCGGATGTCAACACCATTCACAGTGCTACTGGTGCTGTGCTGACCATGCTCTAAGGGGCCTATAATGCGATTCCTTGCACTGATTGGATTGATGGCCGCGGGTGGTATTGCCCTTGCGGACGAAGAAGAAGCGGACACCTGTTTGCGCACCAAAATCTGGGAGGGCTACAACGAGGGCTGGGCAGTGCGTACCGCCACCTCTGCCACCCTCGGAGAAGGGGACCACCGGATTTACCTGGTCACCATGTATGCGGGTAACGAGTATCGTTTACAGGTTTGTGGCGATGCGAATGCGAACGATATTGATATCGTTTTGCACGATGCCAACGGTATCGAGCTGATGCGTGACGAGTCGAATGATCGGGAGCCGATGGTCAACTTTAAGCCCTCCAGCACTGACACCTACTACATCGCTGTGTACGCCTCTGGTCTCCAAAAAGGGCAAGACAAAGCAGGTGTGGCGATGGCGGTCACCTACAAGTAGGGGCTGATGGAGAAAGCCAGCCTGGAAACCCGATTTCTCGACGCGATCGGTGGTCGGGGGCGCGATCTTGATGAAGTCCGCTTTGCTGCGGATTTTAGCCTTTTGGTGGTCCGAACATTGGGATTGGTCAATCCTTCTGTCCTTGTGCGGAAGACCATCGAGGCGGCGGTATCTCGGCAGTTTGGCTGGGAAGATGATGATGCTCAGGCTCTGGTTGTTTTGGCCCTGAGCCCCGGCTTTCGGGATGGGCTTCGCGAAGAGGAAATGTGGGCCTTTTCACAGCGTTTTGGTGAGGTTGCGGCAGCGGTCGTTCGCTCTAAAGACAAAACCACGGGCATGGCGGATTTTGCTAAACGCCATGGTCCCGCAGCGTCGTTGGCCTTGCTCGATGCATTGTTTGCCGTCGCGACAGCGGACACCCATGTGAACTTGCGCGAAGTGCGGCGTCTTGAAGAGGCGGCTGAAGACCTCGATGTCGATCCGGTCTTGGTCGCGGCGCTGTTGCTCAAGCACGACGATCGCATGGCCTTGGGAGAGATGCGCTTTGCCTTGACCGGCCCGCGCATGACCATCGGCCGGCGCATCGGCTCGGATATTTTACTCTCAGACCCTCAGGTGGCCCCTCGACACGCAGTGCTGGAATCCAGTGCCGATGGGTGGCGGGTCAGCGATGGCGGGAGCGGTCGGCCCACGGTTTTGAACGGCCGGCCGGTTAGTGCGTCACCTTTGGCCGATGGTGACCGCCTACAGGTGGGACCATACACGCTTGTGTTTGATGGAGAGGCCCTGGTGGCCTCTTCTGCACGGCAGTTCTCATCGCTAAGCATTCGCAGCCTAAAGCACCAAATTGACGGTGTGTCACTCATCGACGATGTCAGCTTTACGGTGTTTTCAGGTGAGGTCATCGCGGTGGTTGGGCCATCTGGGTCTGGTAAAACCACCTTGCTCAACGCGATCAATGGCATTGCGCCTGCAGACGCTGGCGAGGTGTTGCTCGACGGGCAATGCTTTCATGGGTTGGTGGCGCGGGACAGCTCCTTGGTGGGCATTGTGCCCCAAGACGATTTGGTCCATGCGGAGTTGAGTGTCGAGGAGAGCCTGTTTTACTCCGGCCGGCTCCGGCTCCCATCCTCGGTGACCGACGCTCAGGTTTGGGAACAGGTCGATCGGGTGCTGGCCGAGTTGGGGTTGCAGCCCCATCGGCACAGTCGCATCGGTGATGTTGCGCGCCGAGGCATTTCTGGTGGTCAACGAAAGCGGGTCAACCTGGGCCAAGAGTTGATGAGTCAAAGCACGCGGGTTTTGTTTTTGGACGAGCCCACCAGTGGCTTGGACCCTCGCGCCTCTCAGGACATCGCCAGCCGGGTGCGCCAACTCGCAGACCGGGGGCGCATCGTCTTTTTGGTGACACATGACCTCACACCAGAAATCATGAACGCTGTCGACCATATGTTGGTGATCGCGCCAGGTGGGCGCTTGGCCTTTTTTGGGCCACCGGCCAAGGCGTGTCGGTGGTTTGACGTCGCCACACCCGATGGGGTTTTCAATCGATTTGGTGATCGTGCCCCAGCGGTCTGGGCCTCGGACTACCGGAAAAGCGCCGATGCACGAACCTATGTTGAAACCCGTGAGCAGTTGTTGGCTCTAGAAGGTGTCACCCGTTCGGGGGACTCGATTCAAGACAACCCGCGCTCGCTTCTCGCCCAAACGCGGGCGCAGTTGGCCCGGTACGCCAAGGTTAAAGTGAGGGACCGCACGGGCATGGCTGTGTTGCTTGCCCAGCCTCCATTTTTGGCCGCGGTGATGTGGTTGGTCTTTCCTCAACCCACGACATCCCTCATGTTCATGCTTGCGCTGTCCTGTTTGTGGTTCGGCATGTCCGCTTCAGTCCGGGAGCTCATCTCCGACCGTGTGATTTGGTTGCGTGAGCGCCGTGTCGGTTTGAGTGTGCTTCCTTATTTGTTTTCCAAGGTGGCTGTTTTGGGTGGCCTCGCGACCGCCCAATGCCTGGCGCTGACCGGATTTTTATTTTGGGTGCTCGATATGAGCAGCTTCGGCTATGACTTTTTGGCTTTGGGGTCTGTCGGGGTGTTGACCGGCTTGGTTGGCATGTCACTCGGTTTGCTGGTGAGCGCGTGTTGGACCAGCTCAGAGGCCGCTGTGGGCACCTTGCCCTTGTTGCTCATCCCTCAAATCACGCTCTCATCCATTATGGTGTCTGTCCGCTCGATGGGTGAGTTGGCCAAGTTGTGTAGCTGGTTTACCGTGCAGCGCTACGCCTTCGACGCTGTGCTTAAGTGCGGAGACGAGCTCGCCTATTTCAAATACGGAAAATGGCAGCGCCAAGGGGTCCGTGGATTTCTGTACGAGTTGGGCTTGAAGGACTCCTCGAAAGCCGACGATATGGGCTTGAGTCTCGCTGAGCTATACGGTGCGCTCGGTGGATTTTCGCTGGTCTTTTTAGGCATCACGGCAGCGCTTGTCTGGGCTCGGGGCCGGCGTGGCTAGATCGCAGGATGGGTGCTGTTGGCCTGAACGCGCTCTGAGGCTTGTAGATCCAGAACATAGCGAGTCATCGTTTTTTGATAAAACTGGAACTGTGCAGCATTTTCGAATCCCCAGCTTTTTAGTTGTCTGTTTGCGCCCACATTGTCCACCTCGGTGGTCACACAGACATGTCCATGGCCGCGGGCGAGCAGCTCGTCGAACAAAACCTTGTTGATATGGCCTGCAATCCGTTTTCCCCTGAGCCCTGGCTCGAAACTACAAAATAAGCTCTCGGCCATGCCCTGGTTTCCAGAGACCTCGGCGTAACGTGCGGTCCCCAGCAGGCTGCCCCAAATTTTTGGATTGAGAATCTGAGGAAAAGCCGCGAGGGCCAAGGCCGGCCACACCCTTCTGAAGGTTGCACTCATCATCGCGCTCGTGTCTTGACTCCCAGCGATAAAACCCCGAACAGCACCGTCTTCTTGGTACACAAAGCCTAAAAATCGATGGTCATCGATCAGCGCGGTGTAAAGGGCGGTCAGAAAGTCCGGCCCGAGCTTGGCCCATGTGGATTGCCCCATCGCAGCATGGTGAAGTCGTCCGACCGGAGCAGCGTCTATGCTGGCCATCGGGCGAATGCTGGCCATCACTGCGGGGTCGACGGTGAAGGGTGTCAGGCTCATTCGTCGGTGTGGGCCCGGATGGTGTCCAAAAATGGCGTTTGATGGATGGCTCGGTGTTGTGCCGCCAAAAAATTGCCGATTGCATTTTCAAAGTCGGTGGAAAAGCTCTCGTTGAGCAACCTTCGTGCGAGGGTGACCGCGACATTGTGGATGGGGCCAAAGGCCTGGATGGTTTTGGACAAAGCCTCGTCGATATCAGTAGAAACCATCGAGACGAGCCCCAAAGAGAGGGCTTCGTCGGCACCGATTTTTGGGCACTGCATAATCAAGCGTTTTGCGTGGCCTAGGCCGATGCTTTTGGCCAGTCTAAAGGTCGCCATGCCCGGAAGAAAGCCCAGATGGACCTCGTTGAACTGAATATCGCATCGGGGGGTCGCGATAACAGCGTCAGCGACCAGCATCAGTTGTGCGCCGCCCCCGTGGCAGTCACCATCGATGATGGCGATAATGGCCTTGGGCAGACGCTCTATCCGAGCACAAATTTTCTCCCATTTGTTGAAGCCATGGATGTCCATGGGCTGGTCTGGCCGAAACTCAGCGAAGTCGATGCCGAGTGAAAAACAACCGACTTGGCCCCTCAACACCACGACTTTGGCGGTGCTGTCATCTTCAAGATGATTACAGATTTCAGTTAATTCTCGGACCATCTCCATATTGATGCGGCTTTTCGCCAAGGTGACGGTGGCGATGTCGCCATTTTCTTCAAAAGTGAGGGTCTTGTACATGCTGTGTTTACCAGTGTAAAAGGGCAGTTTCTATTGTAGAGCCGGGTCCCATGGTCATCATTACCGCGCGGTCTCCTGGACGTATTTTCCCCTCATTTACCAGCTGTTGATAGCTGAAAAGAAAGCTGCCGCTCCCGAGGTTTCCGAAGCGGCGCAAAATGTTTACCGTGTGACGCACATCGAAATCGGTCAATCCGATATTGTATTTGATGGCATCGATCACCTTTTTTCCACCGGAGTGGATGATCCAATGATCGATGTCTCTGCGCTTGAGCTTATTTCGGCTCAACAGCCCGTTCACCGGGGTTTCGGTGTGAATCCCTAAAACATAGGGCACATCGCGATCGAGGTAAAACGAGAACTTCCCGTGCTCGGTGGACCAGTTGTAGCGCATGGCACCCCAAGCTTGCGGAATGAGGTGGCTGTAAAAGTCCACCACTTGCGGCAGCGGGAGGGGCTGTGTTGGTCCATCGGTATCGTCTGCGCGCAAAAGCACTGCAGCACAGCCATCGCCGAAGAGGCTGTTGACCACCCCGGTGCCCATGGTGTCGTCATAAACGTACAGGGCTGAGTTCACTTCGCAGCAAACCATCAGGGCGAGCTTTCCGGGGTTGGCTGCGCACCAGTTCGCTGTGGGGTTGAGGCCGTTGAGTCCAGCATTACAGCCCATGCCCACGATGTCGGTGCGGTGGCAATCCACCCGAAAGCCCAGGTGTTTCACAAACATCGCACTCAGGCCTGGCAGCATCATTCCCGTCGACGTAATGCAGCATAGGTAGTCGATATCACCGGTGGAAAGGCCTGTATCCGTAAGGGCCTTCTCGATGCATTCGCGGCCGAGCTTCAAGGACCACACCCGGTGCTTGCGCAAAAGTGTGGCCTGGTCCTCTTGGGGAACGCCGGCCTCGTCAGCCTCGGGCAACACCAGATGTCGGCCTTGAATGTGGCTGGCCTTAAACATGCTTTTGACCATCGGGTTCGCCACACGGTACAGGTCTAAGATGTCCTGTTGGGTGTACCAGTTCGGGGGGTTGGCAGTCCCAACCGACAAGATTCGGGCGTGTCTTGAGCGCATTACCTGTTCAGTTTGCCAGTAAATCAACGATTTGCGGTATTCTGCTCAGACCTCGACCCACGGTTTTTGGTCATGTCTGAAGCATCCGATCCCGACGCGACCGAAACTGGTGACAGTCCAGAGGTGGCACCTGTGGCCTCCGAGGCCGAAATTGGCGCCGAGAGTGGCGGTGGTCTGCTCGACCAACTCGATGCTGAAGATGCAGCGGAAATTATTGAAGAAGATGTGCCCGAGGAGATCCGTTCAGAGGCAGCCGTCGGCGCAACCGAGTCTGGGGTCGCCACCAACAATGCCCTGCGCGCGCTCTCTCGTGCAGCGCGCAGCTTTTTGTTGTACGAGCCTCGGAATCAGGCGATTCGGGACTTTTTGCAGGACTACCGCGAGAATATGCAGGCGACCCTCGCGGCGTACGGCACGATGGCATTGGATATCCGCCCCTTCGAGATGACCCGCGGTAGTGAGGTCGTTTACCTGGAGCGAGAGCGAGAGCGGTCCTTGGCTTTTCGCCTCTTTCGGGATGGTGTGCGGCGGATCACGATTGAGCCCGAAGTCCCATGGGCGGAGCTGCTTCGACTGCTGGAGATTTTATCGATTCGTTACAGCGGGATTCGTCAGTCCGAGGACGATATCGTCACCCTGTTGTGGAAAGCCGGTTTCAAGAATATCGCCATCGTTGCGGTAGAGGGCTTTGTACCTGAAGAGGAGCACCCCGAAGCCGCTGACGAGCTGCACAGCGCCAACCGGCCCAAACGGCGGCGAACAAAGTTAGGTGTCGCCCATGTCGATGCACCGGCTGACTTTGACCAGCCGCTTCCTGAGTTTCTGAAAAAGGCGACCCCATGTTGGGTGGATGTCGACCCTGAGCGGGTGTCGGCCTTGGTGGCTCAGGCGGGGTCTCGGAAGTTGCCGGAGACTTCGGTACATTTGATCAAACGTTTGTTGAGCGTGGTCGCCGATCCGCTCGACCCCACAGGTCTGGATGATGTGGTGCCGTTGATTAATGAGGTTCGAGATTTTTTGCTCTCAGAGGGTCAACTCGAGCACCTGACTGCGCTTGTTGCGGTGGTTGAGTCTCATCGGGAGATCGACACCGAACGAATAGATAGAGAGTTGGCCAAATTTGCCGACACCCGTGCGCTCCGTCGGATTCTGAAGTCGGTGTCCAAGGGTTCCGAGGGCGTGCCACCAGAGCTGCTCTCTTTACTTGAGATGATTCCTGCCGACCACCTTGAGCACCTAATGGACCTGCTTGTTGAAGAGCGCGGGGCCTCGTCGCGACGGTTGACTCGCATGTTGATCGAGCGTTTTGTCCGTGAGGCCTGGGACCCAAGCTTTGTCTTCGAGCGCATGCATCAGGAGTCTCCAGGCGTGCTGGTGGACATACTGCGTGCGACCAGCCGGGCTTTGGCGGGCAAGGTTGTGGCCGAGGCCGTACAGCTCACCTCCCACCCGGCGCTCGAGGTGCAGATGGAGGTGTTGTGGGTGCTGGGTCGAGCAGAGGAAGAAGCCCTGGTCGAAAAAGCACTTTTGGGTATGCTTTCTAGCCATTTTCAAGAGGTTCGAGTTCGGGTTTTGGAGTTTTTCGAGGAGTACGGGTCGGCGGATGTTTTTGAGCCAACGGTGGCCCTCGTCAAGCGTTTATCCACACGTGGAATCACCGAGAGGGAGTGTCTTGCTGCGGGAAAATTGCTCGCGGCGGTGCGGCCAGACGAGGCCAAAACTTTGTTGATGGGTTGGATTAAGCCCCCGGGGATATTCAAGCGTGTTGTGGAGATGCCAGGGGCTCAGGCGCTCCAGCGAATCGCACTCTATGGGCTGGTTTCTTTGCCTGGAAAGGAGGTCGACAAGGCCATCCGATGGCTCTCCGAACGTTGTGCTGAAGAGATTTACAATTTGTGTATGAAAACCCTGGTTCGCCGACGAAAAGAGGGGGTGAGCAGTGATGGATGAACAAGACGAAACCGTACTCGCCGAGCCGGAGAGCGAGAACCCCGAGGCTGAGCCCAGCCATGATGCAGAGATTCTCGAGTCTCAAGAGCGTTTGGGGGTGGCGCTAGACAAGGCCCGTGCGGGTGAAGACCGCGCCCTCGCCACAGCGGTTCGTGAAGATGGCGAGCGCTTTGTACGGGTGTTTTATGGACTGCTGCGCATGTTGAGCCTTCATGACCTCGGCAACGAAGCATTCTCTCGACCCATCTCGGATTTCGTTCAGACCACCAACCAACTGTGTGAATTGCTGGGGGCGGTCAATGTGGTCTCGGTAGAGGAGCAGGTGTACATCAACGACATTCGGATTCGCTTTGATGAGAGCGCCGAGAGCGGCCGGATGTTGGGCGTAGAGTTGATGCGGCACCGGATTGGTGGCATCACCATTCATGAGATGTTGAGCGAGGAAAATGTGCGGGCCATGGTTGAGGTATTTGCCCAAGAGCCCGACGAAAACACCCCGAGAACTGCGATTTCGAAGGCGTTGATTGAACGAGGAATCGAGGGTGTCGAGCTTTTTGGGGTCTTTCGTTTTCGGGTGACGGGCGAAGCGTCCGTGCAGGCCGAAGGGTCCATGGGGAACCAAAGTGAGCAAGAGGTGATCGCCATCGTCGACCGGGGTGCGGACTTGGTGGAGGACAGCCTGGACGCTTTGGGGGCGAATCGCATGCCGAACCCGTTGCCGCTTCGCCGGGTGGTGACCGAAATCATCAAAGGCGGGCTCGGTGCTGAGGGGCTTTGGGACGACCCAGGGGCGGGCAATGAGTTTGGTGCTCATGTGGTGCGTGTGGCACGGTTTTCTTTGGTGATTGGCTCTGCGCTGGGCTTGTCTGAAGAAGCGCTACAAGACCTGGGTGTGGCCGGGCTCTTTCACGATATGGGCTACGGCGCGCGAGAAGGGGTGGTCGCTGCACAAGATGGAAAAGAAGCCCTGTCGGGTTTTGCTCCGCCATTTGAGCGCCATGCGGCGGCGGGAGGCCGGTTGCTATTGCGTCAGCGGGGCTTTCACCCAGCCAAGATTCAGCGGATTTTGTCGACATTGGAGCATCATGACGACTTTGATTCCGAGAAGGGAACACCCTCGCTTTTTGGTCGAATCATTCGGATAGCCGAGGACTTCGACAATCTGATTCGCAGCCGAGGTGGCGGGGTGAGCTCTACGGAGGCCCTGGAGATGATGATTCCCCATGGCGGGACCCGCTACGACCCTGATTTACTCCAAATCTTTGTGAACGCGATGGGCAAATATCCGCCAGGAACGATGATGCTTTTGGACGATGGCTCCATAGCGGTCAGCATAGGGGTGTGTCGCAACAAAGAGACCTTCGAAAAGCCGGTGGTGCGCATCGTTCGAGATGTCGGAGGCGATATGCCCGAGTCGGATGTGATCGTCGACTTGGCTTTGGGAGGCTCGGTGCGCTTGGTCTTGAACTCTCGGCCAGAGGGTCTCAAGCGGGTTTAACTAAAGCGGCGCGTCAATCGTCCGTTTGAGAGGTTGAAACCCGCTCGCGCTTGGCCTGAGGGGGCTTGGAGCGTGTGTGGAAAGATTGACGGCGAGCGCAAATAGGCGAGGCGGCTTTGTGGCCATCGTGCCCATGCGTGGGGGGTCGAAAGGCCTTGTGGGTAAGAACCTACGGGTTTTAGCCGGGTCACCTTTGTACGCTCACGCGATCAATACCGCGATCGCTGCGGGGGCCGCCAGGGTGCTTATCTCGACGGACATCAAGCCTGTGCTTGCGGCAGAACATCCACGGTCGGTCTCGGCGATTCACCGTCCTGCCCATCTCTCCACCGATGACGCCACCATGTCGGATGTCTTGCTTCATGTGCTAGACCCAAAAACTGGCCTCGATATCGATGAATGGACCACCATCGTCTTGCTTCAGCCAACATCTCCTTTGCGTTCAGTTGGGGATGTGCATGCCACTGTCGCTCGACTTGAGCAATCCGATATCGATTTGGCCATGACGGTGGTGGAGGCCGACAAAGGCGCGCTCAAGTATGGCGCTGTGGTCGATGGGCGGTTTGAGCCCTTGGCTGAGCCCTCCTATTGCTTTGCTAATCGTCAGACATTGCCCGAAGTTTATCGTCCTAATGGGGCTGTGTACGCATTTAAGGCAGGCTGGTTTTTAAAAAATGGTGGATTTGTGACGGAACGGATTGGGGCAGTTCAGATGCCAGCAGAACGTTCGGTAGATGTGGATTGTATCCAGGATTTTGATCGGGCAGCAGGGTTGTTGTTGCTGCGCAATCGTGAGGGGGCAGCATGAAGATTGGCAACCGGGAAGTGTCGGCGGAACACCCACCCTTGGTGATCGCCGAGATCGGTATCAACCATGGTGGCGATTTGGACGTTGCCAAGCATATGGTCCGTTGTGCCCATGGCGCTGGCTGTGAAATCGTCAAGCATCAGACCCACTTCATCGAAGATGAAATGACCGAAGAAGCGAAGTCTATTTTTCCGCCCAATGCCGATGTATCGATTTGGGACGTGATGGAACGGTGCGCGCTGAGCGCCGATGATGAACGCTCACTCAAGGCCTACACCGAATCCCTGGGCATGATTTACATCTCGACGCCCTTTTCACGCAAGGCCGCTGACTTTCTGAATGATATCGATGTTCCCGCCTTTAAAATCGGCTCTGGCGAGGCGGACAACCTGCCGCTTATTCGGCATATCGCTGCGTTTGGAAAGCCCATCATTATGTCGACCGGCATGCAAACCATCGAGAGTCTTCGCCCATCGGTGGCCATATTGGAGGCGAGCGGCGTGGATTACGCCCTTTTGGAGTGCACCAACCTGTACCCATCTCCCCCAGAGATCGTGTCCTTACGTGGTGTAAAAGACCTTGCCGAGGCATTCCCCGGCGCTTTGGTGGGCTTCTCCGACCATTCGATTGGACCTCAAATGGCCCTCGCTGCTGTGGCTTTGGGGGCTGTCGTCGTCGAACGACACTTCACCGACAGTCGCTACCGAGTAGGGCCGGATATTTCCTGTTCGATGGATCCGGCTGAGCTGAAGTTTTTGATTGACCGCTCTCGTGAAATTCACGTGGCCTTGCACAACCCCAAGCGCCGAACTGCACCAGAGGAAGATGTGTATCGATTTGCCCGAGCGTCGATCGTCGCAGACCGAGACATTCCTGCCGGGACGGTCATCACTGAGGCCGATATTTGGGCGAGGCGCCCGGGTTCGGGGGCGATTGCTGGGTATGAGTTTGATGCGGTGGTGGGCAAACAGTTGTTGGTCGCCAAGCGTCGAAATCAACAGCTTGATTGGTCGGATTTCGCATGACTTTTAAAGTGAAATCAGCCAGACCTGAGGCCAAAAAGGTCCTGTTTGTGACCGGTACCCGAGCAGATTTTGGGAAGATGAAGCCATTGGCGCTCGCGGCGGTTTCTGCCGGACATAAAGTCACCTTCTTTGTGACCGGAATGCACATGCTTCGGCGGTATGGGTTGACCAAAATCGAGGTTGCTCAAGTCGAAGGCGTCAGTCGGTCTGAGTTTGTTAACCAGCGCGAAGGCGACTCTCAGGACCGAATTTTAGCGGAGACGATTTCTGGGTTCTCCGCATATATTGCAGAGGAACGCCCGGATTTGGTGGTGGTTCATGGCGACCGGGTCGAGGCCCTCGCCACCGCACTGGTGTGCGCGATTAACTATGTTCGTTGTGTACATGTGGAGGGTGGAGAAGTTTCCGGCACCATCGACGAGGTTTATCGTCATTGCAATACCAAATTGTGTACGGCACACTTGGTGAGTTCGGTCGATGCGGCAAGGCGGGTTGTCCGACTGGGCGAGACGCCACAAAGTGTATTTGTCATGGGCTCGCCTGAGCTTGATGCGCACAGCAAGCCCTCGGGTGTCACCATTGAGAGCGTACGCGAACGGTATGAGATTCCGTGGGACGATTATGGCATCGCGATTTTACATCCGGTCACATCAGAATCCGACACCATGTCAGCACAGGCTCAGGCCATGTTCGGCACCCTCGCGGCGTCGGGGCGGCGATTTGTGGTGATAGCGCCCAATAATGACCCGGGTAGCGCGTCGATTTTTGATGTGCTGGAAAAGCTCCCTTCTTCCCATTTTCGCGTGATACCAAGCATGCGATTTTCGTATTTTTCAGAGTTGATGCGCCATGCAGGAGTGATGGTGGGCAACAGCTCTGCTGGGGTGCGAGAAGCGCCGTTTTTAGGGGTACCCAGCCTCGATATCGGGACCCGCCAGACCAATCGCTCTATCGCGCGCTCGATTACCACCGCTCAGGCCTCAGATAGCGCCACAATTCGGCATTTTCTCGACAAAAATTGGGGGCAACGATTTTCCCCCGACACAGCTTTTGGTGCAGGCAGTGCCGCAGAGCGTTTTGTAGAAATTCTCAACGGCGAAGCGCTGTGGGCCCTGCCCAAGCAAAAACAGTTTTTCGACGGCGAGCCTGCGTCCCAAGCGGCCTCTCAGGTGGCCAGCTAACCACTGAACTTTGCGTATAAGATCGCCTGAGCTTCACGCTCGTCTCTCAATGACCGATCTTCAGCCGCTGTATTGATGATTCGCTTTGCGGCAGCCTGGGCCTCGGCTGGTCGCGCTTTGATCGCCTTCGCCCATTGGGTGGCGGTGCCCATCGGGTCATCTCCGCCGTCGACACCCAAGCCCCAAGCCACTGCTTGGGTGGCTGAAATCTCACCGCCGCCTAAAATTATGGTCTTGGCGATGGCTTCACCCAACATGGCGGGCAACCGGGTGCATCCACCGGCTGCGGGGATGATTCCCAAGCTCGTTTCTGGCAGGCGAAATACAGCATCTGCGCCGATGACCCGGAGGTCGGTAGCCAGGGCCAACTCACACCCTCCTGCGATTGCAGAACCCTCGACCACGGCTATGGATATGGCCGCGCTTCGGGCGATTCCGCTAAAGACCGCCTGACTGCGTAGGTTTTTAGCATCCGCCGGTGAGGCCATTTTGAGCGCGTCCAGGTCTGCGCCAGCACAGAAAAACCGGGGGTGGGCGGATGCGATGACGATCACCGGGCAGGTGGTGGCCAGGCGAGCAAAGTCTGATGCGAGTGCGTCGAGATGCACCCGATCGTAGGCGTTGGCTTTTTCGGGGCGATCAATAAAAATATGACCGATGCCGTTAATAATTTTAGATTGAATGGACATGAAGCCTCGTCGAATGCGGCTCAACGGATCATAATCGACCATGGACAAACGTGAACAGTTGGTGCACGACGCCGAGGAGGATTGCCCCTACCTGAATGGGCAAGTGGCGCGGATGCCGCTGCGTTGGCAGATGCGGGGTCTATCCGGTGAAGAGTTGGATGCATCTTTGGCCCAGGGTGATCGTCGGGTGGGGCGAATGCTCTATCGCACCCAGTGCCCGACCTGTTCTGCCTGTGAACCGCTGCGGGTATTGGTTCAAGACTTCAAGCCCTCCAAGTCTCAGCGGCGGGTGTGGCGCAAAAACCAAGATATAAAAGTGACCGTCGGCCCAGCGGTGTTTTCAGAAGAGCGTCTCAAGCTGTACAACCGGCACAAAGTGGAGCGTGGTTTATCCCGGGATGGAAAAATGATGACCCAAGAGGGCTATGAGGGCTGGTTTCTGCGCTCTTGTGCCGACACGGTCGAACTTTGTTTTGAGTTGGACGGTCGGTTGGCGGGCGTGAGCATCGTTGATGTCGGTGCCCGTGATAGCTCCAGCGTTTACCATTATTTCGATCCCGAGCTCGCGAATCGGTCGATGGGGACGTTTTCTGTCTTGGTCGAGCTGGCTTGGAGCCGAAGCCGAGGGGGTAGGCATCACTATTTGGGCCTGTATGTGAACGATTGCGATCGGCTCAACTATAAATCCCGCTTTGGACCCAACGAGCGTCGGGTGGACGGCGGTTGGGTGGGTGAACCGAATGTCTAAAAAACGACCGCCGTGCGCAGGATTGTGGAACACCCCGATGGTCCAGGTCAATGGCGATGTGACCACCTGTTGTTTAGACGAAGGCCTAGAGAATGTGGTCGGCAACATGACCAAAAATACACTTGGCGAGATCTGGTATGGTTCGACCATGAACCGTTGGCGGCTGGCCCATGCGGAGGGTCGCTTCGCGGATTCAGGGCCTCTGTGTACCCGATGTAATTGGCGTTCGGCGGGTGCTTACCCAGAAGACAAGCTTAAAGCTTGGGTCGAAGCTTTTAAGAGAAAGGGTTAGTCACAACTCGTTCAAATGTGAGCCCATGACACCAGCAATCTCTACCCAAAATCTTGGAAAAACCTACCGTGTTGGGTTTTTTATGCGGCGTGTGCGGGGTTTGCACGACCTCACGCTCGATGTGCAGCCAGGGGAGGCCTTCGGGCTCATTGGGCCAAATGGTGCAGGAAAGACCACCGCCATCAAGATTTTGATGGGGCTGCACCGGTCGACTGAGGGGGCGGCTCAGCTGTTTGGGGTCGATGTGGGCGTGCCGGCTTCACGGCAACGCGTCGGCTTTTTGCCAGAGCGGCCCTATTTTTACGCCCATCTCACCGCCCGTGAGGTGCTTCACTTTTACGGTCAACTCTTCGGCATGCCCAAGGCTCTGCGCCATCAGCGTGTGGAGATGCTGATCGAGCGTGTCGCGCTGACCCGCTTCGCTGATGTGACATTGGCCAAATACTCCAAGGGCATGCTCCAGCGGGTGGGCCTGTGTCAGGCTTTGTTGCACGACCCCGATTTAATCGTCCTCGATGAACCGATGAGTGGGCTCGATCCTCTGGGACGGGCCTTGGTTCGTGATTTAATTTTAGAGCAGCGTGCCGCTGGAAAGACGGTATTTTTCTCCAGCCATATTCTGAGCGATGTCGAGGCTATTTGCGATCGGGTGGCCATCTTGGTGGGCGGTGAGCTTCGGGAGTGTGGGCTGATCGCCGATGTGGTCGCAGACCGTGAAAACCTCGAGGCGGTCCTGCTTGGGGAAATGGCGGCGGTTACCGATGAGTCCGCGCTGGGGGTCCTGTGATTCGCAAGCTTTGGGCCTTGGCGCACAACACTTTCAGAGAAGCTGTTCGCGACCGAATTTTATATTCCATCCTGTTTTTTGCTGTGGGTGTCATCGCCTTGAGCCTGGTCACCCAAGAGATAACGGTCGGTGATCGAGACAAGGTAGTGCGCAGCGTTGGGCTTGGCGCCGTTGCGGCCTTTGGCTCGATTATGTCGATGTTTTTGGGCATCAGCCTGGTCTGGGGTGAGGTCGAAAAAAAGACCGTGTACACCATTCTTAGCAAGCCGATCAGCCGTTGGATGTTTGTCTTGGGTAAGTACCTGGGCATGATGATGACCTTGAGTGTGGTGGTGGCCATCATGGGTTTGGTCTACACCGTGTTGTTGAGCGCCCAGCAGACCTTTCCCCCAGCCATCGTCTATGTGTCGATGGGTTTGTTGATGGTCGAGTTGATGTTGCTCACCAGTTGGGCCACCCTCTTTTCGACCTACTCCGCACCGACAACCGCCGCAGGCTTCACCCTAGCCGTCTTTGTTATCGGACATTTGGCCGACGATATATGGCTGTATGGTAGCCAACTTGAAAGCCCAGCGGCCCGCGCGATTGCCAGGGCGTTGTACTGGGTTTTGCCCAATTTCGAGATGTTCAATATTCGGGCGCAGGCGGTTCATGAGATGGCCATCCCTTGGCCAGTGGTTGTCGGCGGTTTGGGCTATGGTTTGATGTACTCAGCGGGGGTCCTGTGTTGTGCCATGTGGGTTTTTGAGCGGCGCGACCTGAAGTGAAGGCGCCCCTCCCTTGGGTGGATCTATCGGTGGGCCTGGCAAATGCTACGGTTCGGGCGGCAGTGGACCGGGTGTTGGGCTGTGGCTTGCTTGTGGGTGGCGAAGAGGTGGCGGGCTTGGAGGCTGAGGTCTCCGCTTGGTTCGGGCGTGAGTACGGGGTCGCGGTGTCTTCGGGGACCATGGCCTTGGAGCTGGGTTTGGCGGCCATGGGGCTTGGCCCTGGAGATGAGGTGATCGTGCCTGCCGTCAGCTTTGTGGCCACCCTTGGTGCCGTGCTCAGGGTTGGCGCCACCCCAGTCGTGGTCGATGTCCGGGCCGATGGGCCATGGATCGACCAAGCGGCAGTGCGGGCGGCTTGCTCTTCCAAAACAGCCGCGATTATTCCGGTGCATTTATTTGGGGTGGCGGCTCGGCTGGAGGGAGGCAATGTGCCCGTGCTCGATGACGCATGCCAAGCGGTCGCACCCGGGGGGCCCTCTTTCGGCTTGTGCACAGCCCTCAGCTTTTATCCGACCAAGGTTTTGGGGGGCTTGGGTGAGGGTGGCATGGTGCTCACCGATGATGCTGCCCTCGCAAAGCGTCTCACCGCGATGCGCCAACATGGCTCGGATCACACCGGTCGGGTGGTCGAGGTTGGGGGCACCAACGGTCGTTTGGATGCCGTCTCCGCGGCTGTACTTCGGGCCCGGATGCCGCTGATGGAAAGTGAGTTGGCCCGCCGGTCAGAGATCGCCAAGGCCTACGATGCAGTGGTGGGTGGATATGCCTTGAGGCGCCCGACCGACACCACCATGTCCACTTATGTTTTGCTGCACCCCCAGCGCGAGGCCGTCCGTGAATCTTTGGCCGGGGCGGGCATTCCATCTGCGGTGTATTATCCTTGGCTTGTGCATGATCATCCCGCCATTCGTGACCGTGTTTTGGTGCCAAGCCCATTGCTAAACGCCACCGAATACTGTTCGCAGACTTTGGCCTTACCGTGCCACGGCGGCTTGAGTGATGACGATGTTGCCCGGGTTGTCCACGCCCTACAGGTCGCCTTATGATTCAACTTTATGCCCTCGCACAAGCGCTTTCGGTCTTGCTGGGCTTGCTGGTGGGCTCATTTTTGAATGTGTGTATCGCGCGGATGCCCGAGGATCGCTCTGTGGTTCACCCGCCAAGCCATTGTCCGGCATGTGGTCACAACATTCGCCCTTACGACAATATTCCAGTGCTCTCATGGCTTTGGTTGCGGGGTCAGTGTCGTGATTGCAGCTCTAAAATTTCGGTGCTGTACCCTTTAATTGAACTCGTCGTGGGGGCCTTGTTTTGGCTGCTGTTTCGGCGTTTTGTACCCGATGTGTTTGCGCTCAATGCCCCCAGCTTGGTGACTTTTGGTCTGGCAGCGATTTTTGTATCGATGCTGGTCGCGATGACCTTCGTCGATATTCGCCATTATATTATCCCCGATCAATTGAGTATTTATGCCGTACCGGTAGGGGTTTTGGGGGTCGTCCTTGTCGCGCAACTCGGGGGCGGTCATTTGGCGCTGGCCTCAGGTTGGCGAGATTCTGTGTTGGGCGCCTTTATCGGCGGCGGGTCTTTGGGCCTGATCATGGTTGGCTATTGGGTGGTTCGCCGTGAAGAGGGCATGGGCATGGGCGATGTGAAGCTGTTGATGATGATGGGGGCATTTTTGGGCACCCTTCCCGCCATTCCCTTTATTTTGGTCGTCTCATCGCTTGCGGGCGCTTGCGTGGGTTTACCGATGGCATTTTTGGGTAAAAAGGGCTTGCGTGTAGCGATGCCTTTCGGTCCTTTTTTGGCTTTCGCCGGCATTCTATATGTGCTTCATGGCCCAGAAATTGTCGCCATGTACTTTCCAGGCCTGTCCTTTTTACTTCAGTAAAAAGGCCTAAAAACTCTCTGCTGCCCGCAGCCTGTCTCCGTCGGGCACATCCATGCCCAGAGCGCGACAGGTATCCGCGTGAAGGCGGTCAGCCTCGGCTTGATCGCCACAGTTTAAAGGGCGAAAGTAAATGGTGTCTCGCTGTTGCGAAGGCCAATCGTAGCTGAGGGCTGGGTTGCGCAGGAGAGGCGCCCAGTGGGCCAAAAAATCTGCGGCCTCATGGGCGTTTCCGGGCTGAACAACGTAGGCCAATGTCACTTTGGGCCAGGGGCTATCGAGGGCATCTCGGATGGCCAGAAAGTTCTCAATATTGTTGCGGACCTGCATGCCGCGGGGTGCGCCCTTGACCTTGGCGTAGACCTCAGGAGAGTGGGCGTCGACGCTAAAATGGATAAACTGAAAGGTGTCTTCCGCTTGGCCAGACGCGTTTGCGAGGCGAATCAGCAATTTGGAGCGTGCTTGAGAGAAGACCACGGCGTTGGTGTGGAGTTTGAACTCTCGAAACAGCCGGTTGCCCATATTGATGGCGAAGGCGTACTCGATAAATTTATCGAAATCCGGATGAATCGTCGGCTCTCCCAGCCAGTGTGGGCACAGGTGAACATCGTCTTCGACGTCGGCCAGTCCATGGAGTGCGTGTCGCCACGTGTCCCATTCCATGAACTTTTTGGGGCTTCCGTGAGCATCATCACGCATGGACTGGCTGCACATGCCGCATTTGATATTGCAGTGATCGGTGAGCTCAAGATTGATGTGAATGGACATTTTATAGGTGGCTTCGGATGAGGGCTTCGTGACTCAAGATATTCCACGAGCACTCTTTGCATCTCGGGGTGGGTTGTCCGGCCAGCATACCCTCACGGACGCTGTTCATGAAGGGATCGTCCTGCCACACCTTGGATACCGGGGTGTTGGCGATGCTGCCACCTTGGCCTGCCAGCACACAACAGGGGCTGGTTTTTCCATCTGCGGCCACAACCAGGTAATGCCAGGCCTTGAGGCAGGGCGCAGCCTTGAATCCCTCGCCAGTCGGTATAGGCGGCATGGTGCTGCCCCTATCGATTTTATCGGGATGCATAAAGTTGTCGAGGGTGGTGACGATGCCGAGTTCGTGCGCCCGCGCCATGGCCTTTGGGGCTGAGTCGGCCACGGCCTGGCGTTGCTCCGCAGTGAGGGCCAAGGCCTTTTGGGCATCGGTGTAGGCGATGAGTGCATCGAAGTCGATTCGAAAGGCCCCGATGGCTGCAGCGAGCTCCACCATCTGGGTGAGGGTGTGGTGATTGCGGTTGGTCAGTACAAAATGGAGGGCGATACGGGGGGTCTGTACGCCAGCTCGGCGCTTGAGGACGGAGAGGCGGCAGGCATTTCGCACGGTTTTCTTGAACGCGCCAGGCTGGCCACGAAGCGGGTCGTGGGTTTGGGCGTCAGGTCCATCGATCGAGAAGTGAACCTCGTCCCAGGCCATCGCGATGAGTTGAGCTGCTAAGCTGCTGCCGAGCAAGGTACCGTTGGTGGTTAAAATACCCTCCATGCCGTGGAACTTTGCCCGTTCCATGACCGCGGGCGTGGCCTTTTTTCGAAGCAGGGGTTCTCCTCCGCCGAGTAAAAATAGGCGCTTCACCCCAATCGCGGCCGCCTCATCGACAATTTCGAGCAGTCGCTTTTCGCTGAGTTCATCAACAGGGGGGCGGTGCCGGTCGGTGGTGTCGCAGAATAGGCAGTTGAGATTGCAAGAGAGTGTGGGGTACATCTCCAGGGTCATTGGACCTTGCGGGCCTTGCTCCCATGCGACGACGCGGGCCGCGACTTGATCCGGACTTGGCATGTCTCACCGTACCATCGCGGGCGAAGAGCGTCTGAAATGCTACGGTGTATATGTGAACACCATGAAGCGAAGCCCTGGTAGTTATTTGGTCATTGAGCTGGCCAACCGGTGTTCGCTCGCTTGCGTACATTGTGCTGTCGCCGATACGGAACATCCCCATTTTGAGCAGACTGGCTACCTGGATGCACGGGTGGCGGATGCGCTGTTTTCAGACTTGGCCAAGCACAAGATTGGCTTTGAGACGTTGATTTTGTTTTGGCTGGGTGAGCCATTGCTTCACCCTGAGTTTCCTCGAATTTGGGCCAGCGCACTTCGCTCAGCTGGGGTCCAGAAAGTCTTCCAGAAGATCGAGGTCCACACCAACGCGACCCATCTGAGTCCTCGGGTCACCTCGGCTTTGCTCAACGTCGCTGCGGTGCCTTCGGTGATTCATTTTTCTTTAGATGCCGCCACCCGTGAGCGGTATCTCGCGGTCAAAGCGAAAGATCGTTTTGATGAGGTGATGGCAAATATCAGCCACTTCTTGAAAGAAAAATCAAGGCTGGGCGCTGTGTGGCCAAGGCCCGTGTTTCAATTCATCGTGGGCGAAAATAACGTGGAGGAGGTCGCTGACTTTATCGGTTTGTGCCAGGGGATGATCGCTGATGCGGGCTTGAATGTTCGTGTGGCCGCAGGGCATGTGCCTCCAGGGGACGACCCCATCATCTTTTTTCGCCAGCTGGATTGTCCAGACCCCGTGTCTCAGGCCAGACAAAACCTGATTTTTCGCGAGGCGATGGCGGCGCAAGGGCTCAGCCTCCCCGAGGTCGGTGGCGTCTCGGTCACCACGAAAGCGGTCGCGGGTGATGGGCGAGGGGTGTGCGCTGGGTTTTGGAAGAGTCCAGTCGTGAGTTGGGATGGGGCTGTGACCACCTGCACCCGAGATTCGCGTCTCGAAAATAAAGTGGGGCATCTGGGGGAGCAGCCTTTTTCAGCGCTGTGGTGGGGTGAGACCATGCGCCGGCGCCGATTTTCCGTGGCGAAAGGCGACTATAGCGGGCTGGATGGGTGCGGAGATTGCTTTATACCCAATAGCCTCAATTATACGGGCATCTCCGCCGAAGAAATCGCGCGCTACCCGGAGCCATCGTGAGGGGTGTGGTCGATAGGGTGTTGGACAAGGCCCGCATGCGTCGGGCACCAGGCCGGCCCTCACAGGTTCATATGGCGGTGACGGACCGGTGTTTTTTGCCGTGTTTGCACTGTGATATTTGGAAAAATAAAACCCCTGATCTCGATGGCGCGATTTTTGAAAACTTGATCGACCGGCTCGGGGCCTGGTGCGCACCAGCAGGGATGAACTTTGTTGGTGGTGAACCGTTGTTGCGAAAGGACCTGGAATCGCTGATGGGGCGGGCGGTTCGCAATGGTTTTGAGGTCAGCTTCAACACAAATGGCTGGTTGGTGACCGATGAGCGGGCCAAGGCCATCGCCGACGCCGGGGTGTCTGTGGCTTACGTCAGCCTGGACGGCATCGACCGGGCCACCGTAGACCACAGCCGAGGTCGGGTTGGGAGCTTTGATAAGGCGATGGAGGCCATCGACCGGCTTGATGCCTTGCCCGGGCCTCGGGTGGTGATCGCGGCGATTTTACACGGCCAAAATGCGAACGAAATGGCGGGCTTGCTCGAGTTTGTCCGCGACCGTGGTTTGCAGCTGGTGGTGCAGCCTTTGTATCAGAACTTTGGAGACAATGTTTTTGACCCCGATTGGTATAAGACCGCAGCCTTGTGGCCTCAGTCAGAGGCGGCGTTGGCGGAGATTGACAAGGCTGTCGATCTTTTGTGTGCAGAGCGTCTTCGTGGTGGCGCGGTGTGCAATAATATCGGCCAAATATCGGCCTTTAAGCGTCACTTTCGGTATCCTAGTGTGGATAACGGCCATCAGTGTAGGGCAGGGCATTCCGATCTATCCATCGATGCCAAAGGCAATGTGCGCATGTGCTATTTTCTAGATCCCGTGGCGACGGTTTTCGACGCCAGGCCCTGGCCGTTGATTTGGGATGGCGCCACCACGCTTCGGCGGCGCTGGGAGGTCAGCCGGTGCGGGCGTGATTGCAACTTATTGAACTGCAATTTTGAGGGTGGTTGAGCATGCCGTGGAAGTACTCAGATGGTTTGTCCTCTTTTAAGCCGGAAGACGACGGGGAAAAAGTGGACAAGCCGGGGCAAAAAAAACCGGGTTTCGAACGCTTTTCGCCATGGGTGACGCAGGGATTTAGGCGGGGCGCTGGGCCTCAAGGGCGCCCACTGATGCGGATGATCGCCTTGTTGGTGATCATTTCGGGTTTGGCCTGGGGTTCATCTCGGCCCAATGGCCTCAAGCGGGCGTTGCTTGGGCGCGATCACGCTCGGGTGGTCCTACCGATTGGGGTCAGCGTGGATAAGCCTCAGCCTTGGACCCAGGAGAATGTTCGGGACACCATTGCGCAGGTTCAGCCTTTGGGGCTGCTGTGTTTGCAGGGGTGGGAGGGCCTGGCCACGAATGCCGAGGGCAAGATCGTGGTGGAGGTGGTGCTCAACGCTGAAGGCGCCCAAGAAGCGGCCATATACGATCAGTCGGGGCCGGTGCCAGATGGGGTCGCGCAGTGTTTAGCTGGTGCTCTTGGTTCGGTTGCGTGGCCACTTCCGGCACAGCGTCAAGCGGTGACATTCCCTCTAAAATGACGGTACTCAGCGATGGGCTGGGTGGGTCAGTGACCTTGTAGTTGGGTCTCGATGTCGCGCAGAAGTTGTCCAGCCGGCTGGGTGCGGTGGGTGCAGACACAGCGCTTGTAGGCCTTAAACAGTTCACCTAAATATGGGTCGTCCACAGCCTTGTGCTCGAGTGGGTCGGGGTCGACCACGATGATTCCCGGGCCAGTGTAGCTGCGCCGCTCCAAAATCCCGCGAAGCCCTCTGAGCAGCAGTTGGTCTGCTTCGTCCACGCCCCGCTGCCGAAGCTCGAGGTACATGCGCCACAGATTACTCTCTGGCAGCGTTGTGCAGTTATTTGCCTGACGAACACTGATGCGCATTTCACGCTTTAAAAGTCGTGTTGGCGCCTCTTTAAGACTTGTTTGCATAACCCTTCCACCCTTGGCTTTCGCCGATTCGGACCCACCGGACAATCGTTGACGCTTGCTCCCCTGCAACCATCATCTACCGGACCGCCGCAGTGTAGCATGAGGCGGTTAGAGGTCTTTGTGTCGACGGGTGGTTGCGCTCGTATACAGCACTTTATCCCGATTGAACCTGTTATTTTTAATGGCGCAAGCTCGCTTTTAGCTTCAGTAAATCTTGCCCGAAAGGCACCGAAATGATGCGTTTATTGATATGGATTGGCCCGCTTATTTTTGGGTGTGCAGGAATGCACCATGAGCGGGGTGAGCGGGCTTTTGACGCGAGCGTGGCTCCAGTCAGGGTGGTGATGGGTGTGCCCGTGGACGAAAGGGTGCGAATAATTGTGGGGGTGCGGTCTGGCAGCGCACACGATCCGGTGGGTCAAGAGGGCCTGGCCTGGTTGACCGCACAGGCTCTTCGTTATGGCGGAACATCTGCCCACCCACCCGAGGCATTTGAAGGAGCACTCTCGGCGCTTGATGCCTCGGTGAAGGTGGTGGTGGACAAGGAGGTGGTCGGCTTTGTGGCGACGGCTCCAGCGAGCAACACCGCTCAGCTTGCAGCCTTGCTCGGAGAGATGTTCGCATCGCCCAGCTTCGATGAAGCCTCCGTAGCCGCGGCCAAACAGCGGGGGGTTGCTTGGCTGGAGAAGGGTTTGGGGTCGGCTTCGGGTCGACTGGTGGGAGACGCCATGGAAAAGTGGGTGTATCAAGGGCACCCTTACGGACATCCCGTGCAGGGGCGGTCCTCTGTGATGCCGTTATTGGGCGCCGCCGATATTCAGAATTATTACCAAGGCCGCTATGTGCGCCCAGCGATGGCGATCGGGGTGAGCGCTGGGGTTTCTGACGCGGTGGTGGTTGGCTTACAATCAGATTTGAGTCAACGCCCTGTGACCCTGTACCGCGACGTCACCCCCCGTCCAGTGGCCCCAAAAACGGCTGATAACGACCTTCGTGTCGCACAAGCTGGATCGTCGCCATGGCTAGGCCTGGCAACCCGTATTTCGGTTTCACCGGGCCACCCCGACTGGCCGGCCTTGATTTTGGCCCAGCATATTTTCGCCCAGGCCCAAGATGCAGAGGGATTTTTTAGCGGCGGTGGTTTTGGGGCTGGTCGTGGGGACAGGCTGTGGGGGGTGAGCCTTCCGTCGGTAGAGGTGTCCTCAGCAAGGCGCGCAGTCGAGGCCTTTGTGGCTGACGGTGTCACTGAAGCCTCCATGAACGCTGCCAAAGACCAGATGCTTCAGAAAATCGAGGCATCCAGTGGTTCAGAGCAGCTGGCTTGGTCTGTGACGGGCCAATTGATGGGCTGGCCAAACCCCAGGGTCGTTTTGAAGGAAGGGCTCGAGGGCTTGACGCTCGATGCCATTCGCGCCGCCATCATCACCCATATCGAGCCCAAAGATTTTCGAGCGGTGGTGGTCGATGCGGTCGCCAGCGACGAAGTGTTGGACGGGGCCTCTTTGTTTCGATAGCCGCCGTGCTACCCTGTAGCGGATTGGAGAAAGCAGATGGAAGCCGAGGACTTGGTGGGGCTAGATCGTTTAGCGTGTGCGTTTGCCCGTCAGATCGCGCGCATGCAAGCGCCGTGCATGATCGCAGTTCACGGGGCACCAGGGAGTGCAAAGCGTGAGTTTTTGCAGCGTTTGGGCACCTTGGTGGCCAATCCGCGTGCTTTGGGCTTGAGTCCTGGGCAAGAGATCTATCCGGAGATGGTTTGGTTCGATGCGTGGTCGTATTCCAAACAAGGCTCGGTGCTCGCAGGATTGGTGTCTCGGGTTGCGCGCCAGGGGCCAGGGGGAACGGCGATGGCCGAGCGAGCACGGGATGTCTGTGCTCAACTCAACCGGCTCAACTTATCGGGCAAAGCTGACACGGGTCCAAGCCCGAGCTTTTCGGCGGGAGAGCTTGAACCGGTTGAGCGTCTTCAGCAGAGCTTCGCAGCCTTGGTTCAAAATGTTCGGTCCGGTCGGCCGGGTAAGCTGATTATCTGTGTAGAAGGCCTGGACCGACTTCGGCCACAAATGCGCTGGTTGGTGCTCGACGCCATTCGTTTGATGGTGGGGTCCACAGCCGAGGTCGCGATTTTGGTGGCCATTGGTGGGCAGGCGGTTGCGATGGCGGCTCGGTATGCCGAAGGTGACCTCCCTGGGGCCAGCATAGATCAGGTATTGAGCGATCTCTTCGACCTATCATTGACCGTGCCCAGCCTTGAGGTCCGGCGGATTGCGTCCATGCTCCAGCGGCATTTGGGGACCGATGAGGCCTTGTTGCGCCAGGCCTTTGGCCCTGACGCGGTTCGGGGTTTGGCAGCGGCTGTGGCCCACAGGCCTTTGGGGTCGCCCCGGCTGGTCTATCGGCTTGTTCAGCGGGTGTTGATGCTCGCGGAATATGCGCTCGAGTCCAAGCACACACGAGAGTTGACCGAGGCGCAGTGGTGCTGGGTCATCGTCTCTGAGCGGTGGCCAGGATTTCGTCGCTTTATGATTCGGGGTGGGCGCCGGCGTTGGTCGGGCATGGGTTTGGCTGTGGGCGCTTTGGCCTCCGCTCAGACGGTATCCTCGGTTGTGGCAGATGGAGAGGTCGGCAAGATGCTCAGGGCTGACCCCCTCCTGTCGGACTACCTCAAGCTTCATGCAGATGGTTTTGAGCGTGATGCTGATGGCATCATGTGGCTAGAAAACCTGCTGTTGGCTGCGGGGCTCTAAGTGGTATCTCGGCATGGTCTTGGCCTGCGATTGGGCAGATTTGTGCTCGGAGCGGGGGCTGTGTTGCGGCCCATCGTGCCTGCAAAGCTCCTCAAGGCTTTGGATGATCGTTTTTTTGGCGCTGTGTTTCAGGTCACCCGTGTCACCAACGATAATTATGGCTACGGCACGACAATAAAGCCCAAGCAAGGCACCAAGCCCACATAGCGAGGGGTGGAGAAGAACCGATGGCAATGATGTTCGGAGATCGCATGGCTGCAGCCGTGTCGGCGGTCGGAAACTGCGCAGTGGTGGGGCTAGACCCTCACCTGGATCGCCTTCCAAGCCACCTCAAAGCCCGCTATCAATCGAAGGATGGCCAGGCGTTTCGACGAGAGGCTGCCGCGGCGGTTTTGGCCTTCAATCGCATGGTAATCGGAGCACTCGAGGGGGTGGTTTGTGCCATCAAGCCTCAGTTTGCCTTTTACGAAGCCCTCGGTGCGCCCGGGTTTGCGGTGCTCGAAGAGACATGCGCCATGGCGCGCGCTGCTGGATTGTTGATTATCGCCGACGCCAAACGGGGAGATATTTCCTCCACGGCCGCAGCGTACGCACGCTCCGTTTTGGCGGCGGATGGTCCTTTTCACGCCGACGCCATCACGGTAAATCCGTGGATGGGCGCCGACACCCTCGACCCATTCATTGAGGAGTGCGGCCGCTCAGATGGCGGCATCTTTGTGCTGGTCCGCACCACCAACCCTGGCAGCAAGTTTCTGCAGCACCACGGCGACCCGTTTGCTGCGTGGCGGGTGGCAGAGGCCCTGGCTGAAAAGGGCGCTCAGTTGGTGGGGAGCAGCGGCATGTCCAGCGTGGGCGCTGTGGTCGGTGCGATGACGGGCGACGAGGCGGCGACCTTGCGCACAATCATGGGGGCTGCGTGGTTTTTGGTGCCCGGTGTGGGGGCTCAAGGCGGCAGTGAAGCCGACGCGGTCGCCGGGGTGCGGCATGACGGCATGGGCTGTTTGGTCAACTCCAGCCGCGGCGTTCTGTATCCTCCGCCCAAAGCGCGGGAGATATACGATGCAGATCCGGCGGCGTGGATCGCCACAGAGGCTGCTCGGCACGCGGCGCGATTTGGGGTCGACAAATAGCCCGATGAGCTTAGGCTTCCATTTAGAAGAAATGGAGTTTGTATGCGTAATATTCTTGGCTTGATGGTTTTGTCTCTTCAATTCGCTTGTGGTGGAGCCGGCGGGTACAACGGTTTGCTCAGCGATGGCATGAAAAATGAGGGCTTGGAGGGGGTTCGTTTGGTGGCCCGCTCGCAGCCTCAGAGTAGAGACCTGACCTGCCGGGTTCAAGAGGCCACGACCACCAAAGGCGGTGCCTTCTCTTTTGATAAGCTGTGCCGGGACCAGTCGTATGTTCTCAGTGTGCCTGAGCTAAACCTCCATTTGTCCGGTGGAAACACCATCATTGGAGGAGAACAAGAGGCTCCGGGAACGCACAGTGCTTGGCGGGCGCCCGATGGGCAGGGTGTATTTAAGTTATTTGGCCAAAAGGTTCTGCCGGTACCAACGTTTTCAGATGTGGCCAGAGATGAAACCCTCGACGGCACCCCCATCGTGTACCCAAGCATGAAGCCTACCGGCCGGGTCATCACTATCGGTGAAGGGCAACATTTAATTATCTCCGGAAAAAATGAGGTCAAAGGCCAGCGACTTCGGGCTTTGGTGCCCGCCCCAGGCCGGCAACGCTTGGCTTCTGGATTCATCACCGATCATGTGTATATCGGGGTGCGCCTCGATGGCCGGGGGCTGGAGCCGGTCGCCACGGAGATCGATTCAAAAAAGGTTGTCGATGTATTGATTCGCGGCGAAGGTGTACGGTTTTTGGCACATGACGCTGTGGCCCCTGGCCGGTACGCGTTGATGGCCGATGGCGATGCACGGGTGACAATTATCGATTTTGGTGTGAGTCAAGTCCCTCAAAAATAGGGCACAGGGCTGGCCATTCCGATAGGCAGTCGTCATGAATATCATGGTTACAGGCGGTTCTAGGGGCATCGGCCGTGCGATTTGTGTGCAACTTGCGGCACCGGGTCGAAGGATCCTGGTGAATTATTTGCGCAACGAAGAGGCTGCCGAAGAGACGGCCCGCTTGGTGCGCGCAAAGGGGGCTGAGGCCATCGTGATGGCGGCCAATGTGCGATCCGAGAAGGATTTGCGTGCGCTTGCTGGCGCCATGGACTCTGTTGATGTGCTGGTTCATAATGCAGCCATTGGCGCCCTTCGCCCCTACGATAAATTGCGCGCGAGCCACTGGGACTTGACCCTGGAGAGCTCGTTACGGCCATTTTGGTTGCTTACCAAGCTCGTCAATCTCGCCGAGGGAGCTTCGGTCATCGGTCTGTCTTCACTGGGCTCTCGTCGTTTCACACCGGGATATGCCGCGATGGGTGCAGCTAAAGGTGGGATGGAGGCGCTCACCCGTCAGTTGGCGGTCGAGCTCAGCCCACGGAAAATCCGGGTCAACACCGTCTGTGGTGGGCTGATTAAGACCGACACCTTGGATTATTTTCCAGACAAAGAGCGGATGATTGAGTTTGCGATTGAGCATACGCCTCTTGGGCGGTTGGGTCAGCCCGAGGACTTGGCCAGAGTGGTCGGATTTTTATGCAGTCCAGACGCGGCTTGGGTCACCGGGCAGGTGATAGTCGTTGATGGAGGTTACTCGGCGCTATAGCCGGATAACCAGTGTTTTAAGTGGAGGGAAAATGACTGTTGTGAACCTAGACCTGAGTGGAAAGACAGCCTTGGTTGCTGGGGCATCTGCGGGGATTGGTCGGGCGACCGCACTGGCCTTGGCGGCATCTGGGGCTTCGATAGTGGCCCTGGCGCGGCGCAGAGATCGGCTTGAGGCCTTACTTCCAGAGCTTTTGGCCGCCGGTGCGCCCAGTGCAGTCGCCTTGGTCGCCGATTTGGACGACACCGCGGCGACCGCTGCCGCAGTTTGTGGGTTGAACGCTCAGATTTTGATCAACAACACCGGTGGGCCTCCCGGTGGAAAACTCACCGAAGCGAGCGCTCAAGACTTGGCTGTTGCCTTCCGTCGGCACGTGATCGGGGCTCAAACCCTGATGCAAGGGGTGCTGCCATCGATGCAGGCGGCCGGATATGGTCGCATCATCAATGTGTTGTCCACTTCGGTGCGAGAGCCCATTCCCAATTTGGGGGTTTCCAACACCATCCGTGGGGCGATGGCCAGCTGGGCCAAGAGTTTATCCAAGGAACTTGGGCCGGGAATCACCATCAACAATGTACTGCCTGGTTTTACCGATACCGAGCGGCTGAGCAGTCTCCAAGCTGGGGTCGCAAACCGGACCGGCCTGAGCGAGAGTGCCGTGATGGCGGGCTGGGTTGCGCGTGTACCCGAGGGCCGGTTGGGCCGGCCAGAGGAGCTCGCGGCGACGATCGCCTTTTTGGTTTCTCCTGCGGGAGCGTATATTCGGGGTCAGAGTCTGGCGGTTGACGGTGGCCGCCTCAACACCATTTAGATTGAGGTTGTGCCATGCAGTTTGATGTGTTTTTCTCGGTCTCTCAAACGCCCGTCGATGGGTTCACCCCTTCGGAAGCGGAGATGTTTTCGAATTTTTTCGCCCAGGTCAAAGCTGCCGATGAGCTTGGCTACGGTACAGCTTGGGTCGCTGAGGCCCATCTCTCTACTCAGGTTCAACAGCGACACGAAAATGCAGTTGTGCCGCATTGGAAGGGTGAAATAGGGCTCAACACAGATATTTTTCAGCTCGCGCACCTGGTGTTCTCTCGGACAAAAAGAATCAATGTCGGCGCGGCGGTCATGAACTTGGTGTGCAATGGTGGGCCTATCGCTCGGGCAGAGCAGGTCGCCGCGTTTTGTACTTTGCATGGGCTCGATCCTGATGAAAAACGGAAACTTTGCATCGGATTTTCGGCAGGGCGCTTTGAGTTTATGAATCGGGCCTATGGTGTGGTGCCACGGGACTCGGTAGAGGCCGCTGCATGGCCTGCACTTCGCGGCTTGGTGTTCGCCGAGGCGTGTGAGATATTCTTGCGTTTGCTGCGCGGTGATGCTTTGTCCAGTGAGGACGTCCGCGAAACATGGTTGACCCGTGAAAACTTTCGCTCAGATGCGGACTGGTCTAAGGTTCAGGCTGCTGCAGGAAAGGAAGATGCGGCGCGTATACCCATCGACCGGCGCTGGGTTTTTGATGTGCTCAAGGTTATTCCCGGCCAGTGGCGGCGAGAACTGCTGGACCTGGTGATTGGCAGTCATGATCCAAAGCTGCAAGCGGATGTAAACCAATATCACCCGGTGAAGGTTTTCAACTTATCGATCACCAGCCCTGAAGTGATCGATGCCACCCACGAGCGAATGGCTGACTGCTACCACCCCGATGGTGGCGCGTGGGAGCGGCAGGACATGCCACGCACTGTGATGGTGTTCATTAATGATCAGCCTGGGCTTAGCCCTGAGCAGCAGAGTGCTGCAGCATCCAAAGAAGCGTCGGCTGCCTTGGGTGCATATTGGACGGCACTCGAAGGCACCTTGGACCCCAACAAGGTCGCCCGTGCGGCAAATAATGCCATCATTGGCAATCCTGATGAGATCGCTATGCAGGTGCGAGAGCGCTTTGATCCTCAAGATAGGCTCATGCTTTGGTTCGATTTTTTCAATCACGACTCAGACCGGGTTGTGGCAAATATGGAGGCTTTTAGGCACAAGGTCATTCCGTTGGTGAACGGATGAGCCACAAGCCGTCTGCCGTTTCACCAGGAAGACCAGGGGCCGAAATATACCCAAACAGCCCGCTCGGTGAGCATCTTGAGGGCATACCCACCGGCCGAGATGTAGAGTGGGAGCCCCTGATTGACTACCGGCGAAACGGGGTGAGCGAAACCACGATTCATGGCGCGGTGGCTTGGGCCTCGGGTGGGGAGTTGATTCACAGTTTTGGTGGGAATGTGTTGTGCTATGGCCGCAGCATGATGAAACCCATCACGATGAAGATTTTTTCCGAGGGGCTCGATGGGGTTTTTACCAGCGAGCAAAAAGCCATCTCAGTGGCCAGTCACAACGGCGACACTGAGCATGTGGCAGCGGCGCAGTCGATTCTTTCCGAGTCGGAATGGAGTTTGATGCAGACGCCGCTGGATGTGCCTTTGGTACAGTTTGGGCGCCAAGTACGGCGAAAGCGACGGTGGTATCACTGTTGTTCGGGCGAACATGCGGCCATCTTGCGCGGCTGTCGGCAGAAGGGCTGGGGACGTGTTGGCTACACCTTGCCGCATCATCCATTTTTTCCGGCGTTTATCGATGTGCTCCGGCGCACCTTGGGGCCTGATTGGGAGCCCAAACGTGTAGCGCGGGATGGCTGTGGCTTGCCGACGGTCTCAAACACCGTGTCGGAATTGGCCCTGCTGTATGCCCGCTTGGTGGTAGAAAAAGACGACGACTGGATATGGGGTGCCATGACAAAGCATCCAGATTTGGTGGGTGGTTTCAATCGCCTAGACTCGACCATCATCAAGGCAGGGGCGGGGCGTGTGATTGCCAAAGAGGGGGCGGATGGTTTGTTGGGCATCGCTGTTGAGCACCCAGATTACCCCCAGGGTTTGGGGATAGTTATCAAGATTGCACACGGATGGAACTCAGGTGCGACCTGGTATATTGCACGATCTGTTTTGGGCGTTTTGGGCATAGAGTTACGAAACCCGTACCCGCTTCATCGCCAAAAAGCCTTCATCGTGCCGGGTGTTGTGCCGCCAAATCTACTCCACAAATTGGAGCAAACGCCGACTTGGGATGAGTGGGACCCGGACGGTGACCGGTGGTACTACGATTGGCGCCGGTATTTGCCAGAGGTCCAAAAATGAGCACAGTGTTGGGGAATTTTATTGGGGGCCAGTTTCAGCCGGCTGCTTCGGGCAATACGCTCGAGAATCGGTCTTCGGTCACCGGTGATCTGCTGTGTACGATTCCCCGCTCAGGGGTTGAGGATGTGGCAGCGGCGGTAGATGCGGCCAAGGCGGCTGCAGGGCCGTGGGCAAAGTGGTCGGTGGCTGAGCGGGCAGATTTATTGGAGGCTGTGGCGGCTGCCATAGAGGCCCGAACTGAGGAGGTGGCGGCGGTCGAGTCTCAGGACACCGGAAAACCCCACAGGCTCGCGGCCACGGTCGATGTGCCTCGGGCGGTAGCGAATTTTAGGTTTTTTGCTTCGGCAGCTCGCCAACATCACGATGGGTGTCACGAGATGCCAGGGGCGATCAACTACACGCTCAGACGGCCGGTGGGTACGGTGGGCTTGATTACGCCGTGGAATTTACCGCTGTATTTGTTGAGTTGGAAAACGGCACCAGCGTTGGCCATGGGCAATACGATTGTGGCGAAACCGAGCGAGTTGACCCCGATGAGTGCGAGTCTCTTGGCGGAGATTCTGCACGAGGCGGGGCTTCCTCCGGGGGTATTCAACCTGGTACACGGCCTCGGTGGGGAGTGTGGCCAGGCGATTGTCGAGCATCCGGGGATTGGAGCGATCTCTTTTACAGGAGGGAGCACCACCGGTGCGGTGGTCGGACGGACAGCGAGCGAGCGATTCAAAAAGCTGAGTCTTGAGTTGGGCGGAAAAAATTCCACCGTGGTGTTTGATGATTGTGATCTCGACAAGGCAGTCGCGGGTGCGGTGCGCGCGGGGTTCGCCAATCAGGGCCAGGTGTGTCTTTGCGGCTCTCGGGTTTTGGTCCAGCGGGGTATATTTGATGCCTTTTTGGCGCGCTTTGTGGCCGCAGTATCCGAGATGGCTGTGGGCGACCCGAGCGACCCAGATGTGCAGATGGGTGCTCTGATTTCGGTGGATCACAGAGAAAAGGTGGAGGCCTATATAGCGCTCGCTCAAGAAGAGGGCGGAAAGGTTGCTACGGGGGGGGAGCGCCCCAGGTTTGGCTCACCCTTAGACGCCGGCGCATTTTTGAGGCCAACGGTCATTACCGGGCTTTCGAGTGCTTCGCGGACCTCGACCGAGGAGATTTTTGGCCCTGTGGTGACGGTGCATTCTTTCGAGGATGAGGCTGAAGCCTTGGCCATCGCAAATGGGGTTGAGTATGGCCTCGCCGCAAGCGTGTGGACCTCGGATTTGGGTCGCGCTCATCGGGTTTCGGCCGCTTTAGATGTTGGCATGGTCTGGGTGAATACGTGGTTGTTGCGAGACCTGCGGGTGCCTTTTGGCGGAATCAAGGCCAGTGGGGTTGGTCGAGAAGGCGGCGGGCACAGCTTGTCATTCTTTTCGGAGCCCAAGAATATTTGTATCGCCCTCGATTAAACCTCTTTTGGGCGGAGGCCAGCCAAAAACCGGCTGGGGGTGGATGGGCCCGATCTGTCTTGGTCATAATGGGATAAAGTGAGGGTTTTTTTGGCGCGGGTCAGGGCAACATAAAAGACCCGTCGGTCTTCCTCTGTGTCATTGGCCTTGATGCTATGCCAGGAGGGAAATTTTCCGTCGACCATACCAGGCACATAGACATGGTCGAACTCCAGGCCTTTGGCTTGGTGAATGGTGATGACGCGCACGCCCTCTGAGTCGTCCAGGAGGTCTTGTTCTCGGGCGAGGGCAGTCGAATCGAGTGCGTGGCGGGTGGCCTCGATGGGTTCGAGCTTTGGGTTGTCCAGTTTTGCGATGCGCGCGGACAACTCACCGAGGTTGTCCAGTCTTGGGCCTTGGAGCTTTTTCCGGTAAAAGGCGAGCAACCCGCCTTCGTGGAGGATTCGGTGGATGAGCACGCCCGGGCGTTCGTTTGTGGCTGCCCATTTGTCGAGGGTGGTGCGTAGGCGGCTAAAGGTGGGGGAGAACTGTTGCATGATCTGTCGTCTGAGGCCGCGGTGGGGGGCAGCGAGTGTGGCCAGGTGCTTGAGCAGGAGCACGGTGGTTTTGACGTCGTCGATGGCGCGGTGCGTGGGTTCGACCTCCAGGTCGAGGGCTGTTGCCAGGTCCCCCAACCGGTAGCTGTCCATCTTGAGCAGACGTCGGGCGTAGCGAAGAGAGTCAAAGTGGATGGGCAGAGCCATGGGCGTGCCCAGCCGTGCGCTGTGGCTGGTGAGCATGCGAATATCGAAGCGCAAGTTGTGGCCGGCGATGGGGGTGTCGCCGATAAAGGCCTGTAGCTCAGCAAAGACCTCGGCAGGGTCCCGGCCTTCTTCGGCGAGTTGTGCGTCGGAGATGCCGTGAACACTTTGTGAGTCGCCAACGGTGCCGGTGGGCTGGATGAGGGCTTGAAAGCTGTCGGTCATCTCGCCGCAGCGCACGCGGATTGCGCCGACTTCGATGACTTCATCGGTGTGAGGGTCGATGCCTGTGGTTTCGGTGTCGAGCACCACATAATCTTCGCAGTCGAGCCCCCACAGCGGGTCGTGGTGGTCCACGATGGTGGTGTCGAGCATGTCAACCAGACGCAGGCCGGCCTCGGCACCATCTTTGCGCAGTCGGCTCAGGGTGTGCTTGCCAACGCCTTTGACCATTTTGATAGAGACGCGGTGTGCGGCCGCTGGGGCATCTCGGTCGACAACCAGCTTGAGGAGTGCGAGGGCGTCCTTGATTTCCATTCGGCGGAAAAACTTAAAGGACTCCACGGTGGTGTGGGGGATTTGATGTGCGGCGAGGGCGCGGGCGATGATTACAGCCAACCAGTTTGCACGGCACAGCACAGCAATGCTTTTGGGTGAAATCCCGGCAGCGAGTCGGCTCGCCATATGTCTTGCGATACCGAGCGCCTCTTCGTCTGGGGTGTGAAAAGATAAGATTTCAGGTGGGGTGCCATCGGCGAGGTGTGCGGCGGCTTGGACTTGCGTGGCACGATCATGGAGGCCTGACGCCACAATATTGGCCGCATGTATCAAGGCCTTGGTCGAGCGAAAATTGTCGCTCAGCATGATGTTTGTGGCAATGCCACGGTCTTTTTCGATCTGTGCGAGGAGGGCCTTTGGGTGCGAGCCTCTCCAACCATAAATGGTCTGGTCAAGGTCGCCGACCAAGCAAAGAGACTGTGCTTTGGCGCTGAGGTGTCGGATGACATCGTATTCGCTCATGTGGGTGTCTTGAACTTCATCGACCTGAATCCAGTCAAAGCGTTGGCCCCATTTTTCTGAGACTTCGGGAATCTCCGAGAGGGCTGCGCGGGCGAGGTAGACCAGCCCAGAGAAGTCGACGGCACCGCGGTCGCTGAGTATTCGTAAATACCGAGCAGCCCACGGTTCGGTGCTAAAGGCAGCCGTGGCATACCGGCTTAAGCTGGCCGCGCCGAGGGCCTCAGCGGACATCTCCCCATGAAGCCTGAACATGGCATTTCGGGCATCGGGGACGCCCATGGCTTTAAGGAGATCTTCGGAGTCCTCTTCATCGTGAATCCAGAGCGATGGGCTGAGCCCTAAGGTCCTCGCCTCTGTGCGCAAGATCCACATACACAGACCGTGGAAGGTGTGGACATGGACCCGAGAGGCGGCGACGGCATCCCTTTCGGTGAGGCTTTCCCGCATTCTCGTCGCCGCGCGATTGGTGAAGGTGAGTGCCAATATTCGGGAGGGAGGGACACCCCGTTGTACCGCTAAGGCGACCCGTTCAGACAAAGTGGTGGTTTTACCGCTGCCAACCGCAGCCATCACCACAATCGTAGCGTCCAAGCACTTCGCGACCCGGGTTTGGTTTTCTGTGAGCTTCATGGGCTAAAGATAACCTTTCATCAGTGGAAAGATGGGGTCAGATCGATGGGGTCAGGTCCGACTTGGTGGGGCCTATCAAGACCCTCGAGGGGGTCAGGCCTGACTTTGTGCGGGCAACCCAAGCGCCATGTTGGGCCTTTTTTGTTTTTCTGACGGTGCACCAGTCTGTCGAGACTTTCCAGCGGGTTGGTGTGGCCACGATGCCTAAAGGCCCCAAACGCCCCGCGTCGCCAATGGGGTTGCCCACACAACCAGCGGCGTGACCCCCTGTGCGGTGTGAATGGCTGCACAAGAATCGGACCTGACCCCGTGGTGTGGGCTACACTCCACGACGAGGAATACCCATGGAAGGACGCATCGTCGCCGGAGTTTTGGCTCCCCACCCGCCCCATTTGGTGTACGCGGACAACCCGCCCCAAAACGAGCCCACCGCCGAGTGTGGCTGGGAGACCTTGAGGTGGGGCTATGAGCGGCTCCGAAAGGATTTGGACGCCATTGATTTCGATACCATCGTGATCTTAAGCCCCCATTGGCAGACCTATGTCGGGCACCATTTTTTGGGGGTTGAGCAATTTAAATCTCTTAGCGTAGACCCGGTTTTCCCAAATTTGTTTCGCTATCATTACGATCTTAAAGTCGATGTGGCCCTAGCCCAGGCGATTTGTGCCGCTGGCTCAAAGGCGGGCCTGGTCACCAAGATGATGGAAAATCCAGACTTTCGAGTGGATTATGGAACCATCGTTAGTTGCCACCTGACACGCCCGAATTGGGACAAGCCCATCGTGGGAATATCGTCGTGCCGCTCAGCCGCTTATTACAGCGTTGAGGTGATGGCAGAACAGGCGAAGGCTCTGGCTGCTGCCACTTGCGCTGCCATTAAGGCCAGTGGAAAGCGCGTGGTTTTACTCGCCTCGAACTCGCTCTCGCATCGCCATTTCACCCACGAGGCTGAGGTCCCAGAGGACATGAGCCGTGAACACATCATGAGTCACGCGCAGTATCTTTGGGATATGCGCGCCATCGATTTGCTGCGCAACGGCCACACCGAGCAGTTTTTAGATGAGATGCCCGAGTTCACCAGTCAGGCCATATCCGAGACCGATGCCGGTGCGCTCAGCTGGATGCTTCAGTGCATGGATATGCCCAAATACAAGGCGGAGCTTTATGGGTATGGCAGCGTGATCGGAACCGGTAACGCCGTGATGGGCTGGTTCCCGGAGACATCATGATCGTTAAAGGCATTATTGTTCCAGGCATTCCCCACCCGCTATTATGCCCTGATGCAAATGAAGGCTGGCGTCGCTTGGCCGATGGGTTTGCTGCAGCCCGCGACGAGATCATCGCGTCCGGCGCCGAACGGCTCTTGATTTACTCCACCATGTGGCCCTCAGTCACCGGCCACCAAATTCAGGCCGACCCCGCCCCAACATGGGTACACGTGGACGAGCTATTTCACGATTTGGGCTCTATACCGTACAGCTTTCGTATAGACGCCGCGTTCGGCCACAGTTTTCAGGCCGCCGCCGAAGCCCGTGGTCTGCATGCCCGCACCGTGGCTTATCATGGCTTTCCCATCGATACGGGCTCTGTGGTGGCCCTCAAGTTGCTCAACCCTGACAACCGGATCCCAGCCTCGATAGTCTCGAGCAACGTGTATGCAGATCGCGCCGAGACTATCGTACTCGGTAAAGCCGCCGCGGATGCCATCGCCTCGAGCGGACTCAAGACTGCGGTGGTCGTGGTGATGACCCTCTCCAACCGTCTATTTTCCGATTTCATCGACCCAAAAGATGACCACATCCACTCGCCAAAGGACGAAGAATGGAACCAAAAGCTCCTGGAGTTTTTGGCTGCTGGCAGGCTAGAAGACCTCGCCCAGTTGTCTCGCACCATTCAGGACCAGATCCGCGTCCACAAAGTGGTGAACTTCAAGCCAATGTGGTGGTTGAGCGCGGTCATGGGGCAGCACAATCGCTACGCCGGAAAGGTTCACGCCTATGCCCCGCTTTTCGGTACAGGCGGCGCCGTTGCGACCTTAACGCCGGCCCCAGAAAGCACCGGAGATAAAGAGTTTGATGAGGAAGACGTTGAGCATTACCGCGGGGATCGGACGGTGTTGGGCGGGCTCGACCCACAAGCCCAAGCCCCCCCATCGGCGCCACCAACCGATGGCCAACCCATCAACACCGACACTGCACCCGCTCCGGTGGGGGCATACCCTCATGCCCGGCGAGAGGGTGATTTGCTTTTCTTGTCCGGGGTTGGCCCACGCCAGCCGGTCACAAACGCCATCCCAGGCGGGCCCATTCGCGATGATGATGGCCAAGCCCAAGACTATGATGTCGCTGCCCAAACCGAAGCGGTCATCGAGAATGTGCGCCGGATACTGAAGGCCGCTGGGTCCGCTTTGGAGGACGTTATCGATATCACGGTATTCTTGGTCGATATGGACCGTGACTTCAAGGCCTACAACGCGGTCTACGCCAAGCACTTCACCGCCATCGGCGCCACCCGTACCACCCTCGCGATCTCAGCATTGCCCACCCCCATTGCGGTCGAATTCAAGGTCGTGGCCAGAGCGCCCAGCACATGAAGGGTCGAATCATCGACATCAGCCCGCTGATCAACACGGACCTCGCGGTTTGGCCCGGTGATGTCCGCTTTCAGCGCTCCGCCAACCTATCCATCGCTGACGGTGCCAATATCGACCTCTCCAGTATTGTCAGCACCCTCCATCTCGGCGCCCATACCGACGCCCCGTGTCATTACACCGCAGGCGGAGAGGGCATGGCCACCCGTGACTTGTCTCTTTATCTGGGGCCGGCCCAGGTGATGGCCGTCGACGTTCCCGCTGGGTGTCGGGTGCGGGCCGAGCATCTGACGGCTCCCATCACAGCACCGCGCGTGCTTTTTAGAACCAACTCATATCCAAATCCGACGGTGTTTAAGGCAGACTTTTGTTCTCTGTCACCTGCGCTTATCGAGGTGCTCGCCGGCCAAGGCGTTTTGCTGGTGGGCATCGATACACCCAGTATTGATCCCGTTGAATCCAAAGACCTGCCCAGTCATAAAATGATCGCAGCGCACGATATGGCTATTTTGGAAGGCATCGTGTTGCAGGATGTGCCCGACGGTGTGTACACCTTGATCGCCTTACCCCTTCGTATACAGGGCGCAGACGCCAGCCCAGTCCGTGCGGTGCTGGTGGACGAAGCTTGATGGGACTTCGGCTGACCACCCACAATTCCATGGGAACTGGCCGGGCTCAAGAGTCTGAGCTTTGGCCCAACTTGAGTGGCCTAGAGGGGCTCGGCTATACCCTCGTTCCCATCCAGGAATTGACGGTTTTGAATACAAACCCTCACGCCCGCTACCCCGACTATTCCTTGCGTCGTTTGGCTGACGACGGCGTGTATGACGCCATTATGAGCGGCTGCGATACCATTTTAGTGCCGGATGTTTTCCCGCGACCACCCCATGGACCGGTGTTTCGCCGAGGCCGTTTGGACACCGAGGGCAATGGCCGCTCACATTTTCGAGGCATTGTGGCCGTGTTGGCCGATGGCTCGGTGGTGATGGGGCGCACCGATGGTACGGCTGAACGCGATTTGCGCAACCGTTTTGACCAAGCCGATAATCCACTGGTGTCCGCTCTTGGTGGCGGGGCCTTGTTGATTGAAGAACGGGCCGTTGTTTCACCCCATGACCTATCGGTGGTCCAGTTGATTGGCGGAATGCAAGGTGGCATGAACGCGCGTTGTATGGGTAAGGGCGTCCACACCATCATGGGAATTCGGAAGGGTAAAGCCTTCGCCGGGTGGTGCACCAACAAGTCGGCCCGAGCCATCCAAGAGGATTTTTATAGCTTTGGCTTTGGTACAGTCATCAAGTTCTCCTACGGCTCGCGGGTATTTTTTGATGACTGTGTCGACCGTCTCAATGGCGTGAACGGTACTGGTTTCGGGATCGAGCGCCCCTATTGACCTGAGGGTGTCGGCGCGTTTTCTTCGTCTTCTGTTTTCCTCAGCTCGTCCTCGGTCTCCATCCCCAAGCTGCGCACCAAGAATGCAAACTGGTCTGCCGCCTGTTCGATGCGCTTGGAGACAGGCGTACCGCCACCATGGCCGGCTCGGGTCTCAATACGAATCAACACTGGGTTGTCGCCTTCATGGGTGCGCTGGAGTTCGGCAGCGAACTTAAAGCTATGGGCCGGCACGACCCGGTCGTCGTGGTCAGCGGTCACCACCATGGTCGAAGGGTAGCGGGTGCCCAACGTGAGGTTGTGCACTGGGCTGTAATTATGCAGATACGAAAACATTTCAGGGCTATCGTCAACGGTGCCATAGTCGTCGGCCCAAGCCCAACCGATGGTGAACTTGTGGTACCGCAACATATCCAGAACGCCCACCGCTGGGATTGCAGCGCCAAACAGCTCTGGGCGTTGTGCGATACATGCCCCCACCAAGAGCCCACCGTTTGAACCACCCTGAATTGCGAGCTTGTCGGGACGAGTGTAGCCCTGGTCGATTAAAAATTCGGCCGCCGAAATAAAGTCGTCGAAGACATTTTGCTTGTTTAGCTGGGTGCCGCCGCTATGCCATTCCTCGCCGTACTCTCCACCGCCCCGAAGATTGGCCACTGCGTAAACCCCGCCCATTTCCATCCAGATTAGCCGTGAGAGCGAAAAACTGGGGGTGAGGGAGATGTTGAAGCCGCCATAACCGTACAAAATGGTGGGATTGTCACCACTCAAGTCAAGGCCGACTTTGTGCATCAAAAACATGGGCACGCGGGTGCCATCGTTGCTTTCAAAAAAGACCTGTTTGGTGGTGTATTCGCTGGGCTCAAAATCGACGTTTGGCCGCTTCCACAGCACGCTCTTTCCGGTCAGGACATCGTATCGGTAGATGGCGGTCGGGCTGGTAAATCCGGTGAATGCATAAAAGGTCTCCGATGCGTCGGATTTACCTTCGAAGCCATAGGCGGACCCTATCCCGGGCAAGGCCACACCCCGCACCCGCTCACCGTCTAGGGCGTAGACGGTCACCACGGATTTGGCATCTTCTAAAGTGGTGGCGACCAAATGTCCGCCGACCATCGATACACCCTTGAGGACATGGTCCGACTCAGGGATAATCTCGGTCCAGTTTGCCTCGTCTGGGGTGGCCAGGTCGACTGCGATGACCCGACCTTTTGGTGCATTTTTGTTGGTTTTAATCCACAGGCGGTGAGTATCCGGCTGTTGTGGCTCGCCAAAAAGCCGTTGAATCCAGCTGCGTTCATCGGTGATGAGGGTGTCACCGATCACTGAATAGCTTGCGTCGATATCGTCGAAAATACTCACGACCTCGGCATCATCACTTTGAAGGTCAAGTGCCGAGAGGGTATTTTTGTCGTCGGTACCTTTCCACCCGTAAATGAAGAGGGTGGTCCCAGTTTCGTTGACTGTCCCGCCGTAGCCCATTTTTGGGTCATCGGGGTTTTGGTAGATCAAAGTGTCTTGATCTTGGGTGGTTCCAATCTGGTGGAAATATAATTTTTGGTGCTCGTTGACGCTCTCAAGTGCGCTCTCCGGCTCTGGATACCTGCTGTAAAAAAAGCCGTTGTTATCGTGGGTCCAGCTCGCGTCGGAGAACTTCACCCATTTGACGGACTCTGTGAGGTCGCGACCGCTCAAGACATCCCGGATGTGCAATGTGATCCAATCCGAGCCGCCATCAGAGGTGCCATAGGCCATTAATGTGCCATCCTCGGAAATTGAGGTGAGCTTGACTGAGATTGTCCCGTCCTTGCTTAGGGTGTTTGGGTCGAGCACCACAATGGGCTTATCGGTCAGCCTTTGAGCCGTGTACAGCACCGAGTGATCTTGGGTGCCGGAGTTGTGGTGAAAAAAGTAACGGTCTCCGTATCTTTCGGGGCTGGAGAACCGCTCGAAACTCCACAGCTCGGTCAGGCGTGTGTTGAGGAGGTCCCGGCGGGGGATGTCATCTAAATATGCAGTGGTTACTGCCACTTGGGCATCTACCCACTGCCGTGTCTCCGCGCTATCGGGGTCTTCTAGCCACCGGTAAGGGTCTGCTACGGTGGTGCCGTGGTAGGTGTTGACCACATCTCCCCTGCGTGCGCTTGGATATTCGAGGGTGGCTGTGGTCTCTGCGGGTGGAGAGGCCGGTGCAGCGAAAGCGAGGGTGGCCGAGAGCCAGGTGGCGGCTAAAATCATTTTGCGAAACCATAAAATTCTGGATTTTTTAAGGGGGGTAGGGTGTCTTTTGGCATCATCACCGTACGAACAGCCCACAGATCTGTGAAAATCCGGATCTTGGTGGTTTGGTCCAGATAGTCCACGCCGCTCGAACCACCGGTCCCAACCCGGCGACCGATCATACGTTCCACCATTCGGGCGTGGCGGTTTCGCCAAATCAAGGTCAGCTGCTCAAGTTCGACCACGGTGTCGAGGAGCAAGCGGGGCCACGCGAGCAAGGGCAGGGTTCGGTAGGACTCGATGAACAACAGTCCGGCACGGGTGCGTTGGAGCCGTGGGCGGTCCTCTGGGGATGTATCTTCGGCGTACAAGAACGCCGCCGCGGATGCTTTGGACTCTGCAAACCGCTTGGTACTGTCGCCCGCATCGGGCATGGACGCCTTGAGCTTGTCGCATTGACGGTCAATGAAGCCGTTGAAATTTTCCAGATACGACGCGATGAAGCTGCTCACGACTGCGTCATCATCTGGGTCGGTGGGCATAGAGCCGTGGATTGGGGTGCGGTATAGCCACCCTCGGAGTGCTTCTTGGAATGTCGCCTCGGTTTGGACGGCTTGCACCCTCGCCCAAGCACAAGCCCCTGCCGGACCGGATTCAGCGAGCTTCTCGAGGTGCTCGATGGGGTCGACTTTTCCATATCGAACCCGCTGTTTGGAGCCGATCCCGAGCAGAATTTCCATCTCCCGCATCTGTGAGGATTGAAATCCAGATGCAGGGGTGATTTTTTCTCGAAAGCCTAAAAAGTCTTGGGGTGTGAGGGTTTCCATCACCTTAAAATGGTCCACCGCCAGCTCGAGCACCCGATTGACCCGACGTAAATGGTGCACCACGTGGGGCACGGTCTCTTCGGCCACTGTTGGGGCGCTCAACTGGTCTCGGGCCAGCCGAAGTTCACGGTTGATGATTTTAAACCACAATTCCAGGGCCTGATGGACCACGATGAACAAGAGTTCATCCGGAATGAGTTGTTGCTCGTCATTCTCGAGCCCACCTTGAAGTTCAAGGAGCTGGCCGAGCTTTAAGTAGTCGGTATAGTTGGGTACGGCGTCGGTCATTGAGGCCCCTCTGTGTGTGACTGAGGGGTAACGCTATCGGGTTCACAAGTCTTCGTTAAGGGTGCCTTTGCCGCCCTTGATGAACTCGCGCAGATACTTTAGTTCTTGGGTTTTGGCTTCATCTGGTGTGCCAACAAAGGCCACGCGCTTTTGGTAAATCATCGCCAGGCGGTCGGTGATGGTGAAGACGGTGTCCATATCGTGTGTGACCACGATGGAGGTGACGCCCAAGCGCTCCTGAAGCGATAAAATCAATCCGTTGATGCGGCGAACATTGATGGGGTCGAGGCCTGTTGTGGGTTCATCGTAAAGGATAACCTCTGGCTTGATGGCGATAGAACGAGCCAAGCCGACCCGCTTTTTCATGCCCCCTGACAACTCTGCGGGTTTCAGCTTCTGAATCCCGGGCATGTCGACCATCTCCAGGACCTCTACCACCCGGCGGTCCATTTCCCCCGGCGTGCCCCAGTTATGCTCCACCAGTGGATATTTGATGTTTTCCTCGACCGTCATGGAGTCGAAGAGCGCTGCCCCTTGAAAGAGCATGGCGATACGGCTTCGTAGGCGCAACATGCCTCGCCGATCGCGCTCAGAAACCGCTTGTCCGAAAGCGTGAATCGAGCCTGCGTCGGGTTGTAGGAGCCCGATCAACAGCTTCAAGCATACGCTCTTGCCGACCCCCGACCCGCCGATGATAGTCAAGGTTTCTCCGCGATGAACATCGAGGTTGAGGTCCTCAAAAATCTGCTGGTCGCCAAAAGCCTTGGCGATGTTTTTAAATGAAATGATGGTCTCAGCCATAGATGCCTAAAAAGATTCGGGTAAGCGCAAAGTCCGAGACCAAAATCGCGATCGATATATAGACCACTGTGCGTGTTGTGGCGATACCGACACCTTCGGTGCCACCGTATGTCTGCAGGCCATTCCAGCAGCCGATGATGCCGATTAAGTAGCCAAAAAAGATGCTCTTGGACAAGCCATGAAGGAGATCGACCACCATCAAGGTTTCGACCATCTGCTCAAAGACAAAACGCGCGGTTACGCCAACTTCAATCATGGTGATTAGGCCGCCGCCCGCGCATCCGATGATGTCGGCCACACAAGTCAGTAAAGGCAGGGCCAAGGTCATGGCGACCACCCTGGGCATCACCAGTTTTCGGATGGGGTCTGCGCCAAGCGACCTGATGGCGTCGACCTGCTCAGTGACATTCATGCTGCCCAATTCGGCGGTATAGCCAGAACCCACGCGGCCGCCGACCAGCAAAGCGGTCAGGACGGGGCCCAACTCTCGGACAATGCCCAAACTCACTACTTTCCCGGTATACATTGAAGCCCCGAATGGCTCCAGACCGATGGCAAATTGCAGAGAGAGCACCATCCCTGTAAAGCCTGCGGCCAAGACCGTTATCGACCACGAATCGATTCCCCCCAACTCGATTTGGTGGACGATCAATCGCCACTCAAAAGGACGCTTAAAGAGCTCCCGGGTGGACGCCAACGTGAGATAGGTCATCTCTCCGATGGCACTGAAAAAGATTTTATGGTGTGGCTGCATATTTGGTTTCTATGACTCGAGGCCGGAAATGACGGCCATGAAGCCGCCCAAGCCGGTCTCAAAGTCGCTAGGGCTGGCGATGTATAGGCCATCATAAACACATCGGTTCTTTTTGATGACCACGGCCGCAATCTTCAGGTTTACCCCATCAATATTGCCTTTATATATTCGAAATAATGCTGCTCGACCATCGATGACGAGCTGTTCTTCCCGTTCGGGTTGTCCCTCTGTCATGCCAAAGGTCAGGTGGGTAATTAATGCGTTCAAGGGCTTGTCTTCAAAGCGTGCCTTACAGTTTGAGTCCACATAAATACTCGCCCCAAGGTCGGTATGAAACCAAGCCCTGTCCGCGCCGCCAGGTGCAACCCGCGACCATCCACGACCGGGTTTTCCCAGATCGTATCGCCCTTCCTCAGCCCCTGATTTACCCGAGGTGAGTGAGCGCTTTTGTCCGCCGCAACCCAATAGTGTTGCGAAGATGAGCAAGTTGAGGGTCATGGGTATTCTCCGCGAGTCTGGGCTTCGTTCTCTTCTTCTGTGATGCGCAAAAATACGGCCTCAAGGTCTTGGTCCTCGGAGCGCATCAAGTCCTCGACTCGCCCGAGTGCCACGATTTTCCCTCGGTATAAAATGGCCACCCTGTCGCAAACCTCTTGGGCCACATCGAGAGAGTGCGTGGACAAAAAGATGGTGCGCCCTTTCGCTGCCAACTCGCGAAAGAGGTTTTTGATCCGCCTGGCGCCGTGAGGGTCGAGACCGACCATGGGCTCGTCCACGATCAACACTGGGGGGTCGTGCAAGACGGCTGCCGAGAGCACCAGCCGCTGCTTCATGCCATGGCTATAGGCCTCAATCAACTCATCGGCCCGGTCGAATAGCCCGTTGTCTTGGAGCACCATTTCGGTCCGGGCGGCGATACAATCTTCATCCATGGCATAAATCCCGCCAATGAACCGCAAAAATTCCCGTGCGGTGAGCTTCTCGTAGGTGAATGGCCGGTCGGGGATAAAGCCTATCCGGCGTCGGCATTCAACCGGATTTTTACTCATGTCGATGCCATCGATAAAGACCTTGCCTGCGGTGGCCGGCAAAACCCCTGCGATGATGCGGTTGGTCGTGGTTTTTCCTGCGCCATTCGGTCCTAAAAACCCGAACACTTCACCAGCTGGAACGTGGAGGTTCAAGGGGTGAACGGCACAAAACTCACCGTAGCGTTTTTCAATGCCTTCGAGCCGAATCATAGATGCATGTCCTTGAGCTTAAAAGTAGCACAGCCGAAACTTCAACGTGCGTCGATGAGCTTGAGGCGAAGCTTGCCCAAGACGCCGAGGATTTCTACTTGTCGGTCTAGGTCGCCCTCGACCAGCTTGATGTGGGTGGCATCCGCTGGAACCTGGCCAAAGGTGGGGTCGATGGCTAACCAAGGGCCGGTTTCTCCGAGCAGGACCTCTGGCCATGCGTGGTAGTAAAACTGCCCCTTTGGCCCGACCCGGTCAGAAAACACAACACCTGCGGCGATGCGGGTTGGAATGCCTGCGGCTCTGGCCAGCGACACAAACAGCGCCGTGTGTTCATTGCAATCCCCGCGTTTACTGCGCAGGACTTCGAGTCCATTCGGGACCCCAACCGACGGTTCTTTTCTGACGGTACTAAAGACCCAGTGGTTGATGCGAACAACGGCATCCAGGCGGTCTTTTGCGCCTAAAATCAGCTTCTTCGCTTGGTCTTGAATTTCTCGATGGCCCACGGGTAGTGTGAGGGTAGACCCCAGAAATGGAGGGGGTTCCTCGTCATTCGTCCAACCTGGGGGCAGGGCGGAGATGGGTACAGATGACAATTCTAATAGCAGGGGCATGTCCACGGTGACCACATCGTCTTGAACGCTTTGTTGTGGTGGTTGCGAGACGATCCGTGTGCTCGGTACACCAAAAAACTGGACCTTTAATAGCCGAGTGTTTCGGGGGTCCGATAGCTCACCTTCGAAGGGGACTGCAGAGAGGGCGATAAGGTCTGCTGGGGTATCGTCGGTCACTTTTTGCGCTTCTTCCGCCGTCATCCGCACCATGCGCATGCCCAATGCACCTTCTTGTCTGAGGGTTTCACCGGCCGGTGTCACCAAGGAGCGAGTCTCGACACCAGAGAAACGGCTTACGAGCCAATAGGCCTCTTCACCGCCTGCAAAAATCTCGACACCCACCACCTCAAAGTCCATCTGACCTTCAGCCAGAGTGAGCGGATCAAAATATGGGACCGAGAACTTGAGCCCCACGGCCAACTCTTGACGCCGAATCGCGCTCTCCAATGACATGCCAACATGAGGCGGCTCGCTGACATCAAAGCGAAGCACCGAAGACTCTCCAGCTTGGTCCACCTCCATTACGATTTCTTTGCCTTTGACCTCGCCCCGAGCAACCAAGCGCACCTGGTCGGCCAGCATGAGGAAATCAAAGCGTTCGAGTGCCCCGTCCGCATTCACCAGTGCCGTACCCGCGGTGTTGATTTGTTGAATTTTTCCGAAGGTCGCGACCCGAAACTGGGATCGGCCTTCAAAGAGTGTGCCACCGCCCTCGACGGGGGCTGAACGGGTCATCGAAAAGCCCACATGCTGGTCTTCGAACATGATGCCCATCCACCGCTCTTGGCTGAGTCCGAGGATCAATGCCTTGGGATCGATGGCTTTGACGACCTGTTGGGTACCCCCAGACCAGACCGTCACCCCAGCGAGGGTCAACCACAGGGCAAGCGCTGCCCCCTCCATCCATCCAAGCCAACCGATGCGCATTAGTTTCCCGCCTGTCTGTCACTGCATGACTTACAAATGCGATACTATATTAAAGGCTCCGGTTTGGGGCTTAAAGCATCGGGGTGCGACTGTGAAGCTGACCATGTGGGGAGCGACGGATGTGGGCCGTGCGCGGAAGGTCAATGAGGACTGTTTCATCTTGGCGCCAGACCATGGCTTTGTCGCTGTGGCTGATGGAATGGGGGGATACCAACGGGGCGATGTGGCTGCACAGTTGGCCTGCAACGTCATAAAAGAGACCATCACCGCCCATAAACACATCGTAGATCTGTATCGCCGGTCGCCTTCGGATGCTGCCAAATCTGCGGTGCGCACTGTGCTCGACACGGCGATCCAGCGTGCCTGCAAGGAAGTGTACGACGCAGCCCTAGCGATGATCGGCAAGGGTGGCCGGATGGGCACCACCATGGACATTGTGCTCCAAGCCGGCAGCACGGTCTTCATTGCTCACGTTGGGGACGGTCGGATTTTTCTGTTGAGGGGAGGTGAGGTTCACCAACTCACTCAAGATCACACGCTTGCAGCCCAGCAAGAGGCCGAAGGGGTCGAACCATCTGAAATTTCCGGCCGAAATGTGATCACCCGTGCGCTCGGGGTGTTTCCGAATGTGTTGGTGGACGCCCTGGCTTTTGATCTGACTGTGGGCGACCGCATTGTGATCTGCTCTGATGGGCTGTACCGGTATGTCGACGAAGCTGAGCTGTTATCCGAGCTTCCCAAAGGTGGCGTCGCCTCGATTGTTGACCGACTGATCGGCATGGCGAACCAGCGCGGTGGCCGAGACAATATCTCCGTGGTTATTTTGGAGGCTGAGGCAGAGGGGGGCCAGGTTGACGAGGGTGCGAAAGGGCGTCGAATGGAAGTGCTGCGGAACGTAGGGCTCTTCCAGTTTTGTACCTACCGGGAGTTGATGCGCGTATGCCAAATGGCAGAGGGCCGTTCAGCTCCTGCAGGTGCTGTGTTGTTCGAGGAGGGTGCCCACGGGCGGGAATGCTTCATTATCGAGCAGGGTGAGGTTCTCATCCGTAAAAGAGGACAGCTTTTGGCGACCTTGGGGCCGGGAGATTATTTTGGCGAGATGAGCTTTATCGATGTGCCCCGGCGAAGTGCAACCGCAACAGTCACCCGAGATGTTGATTTGCTTGTGATTCGCCGGAACCAGTTCTTACAATTGCTCCAGCAGGACAGTGACCTGGCAGCAAAACTGATGTGGCAGTTGCTTCAAAAATTATCACGCCTCGTTCGGGTGACCAACCGCCAATTGGTGAAAGAGGTCACGAGCTATGATGGCCTCGAAATGATCGGTGACTCTGCAGGTGACACCATTCTCGAAGAAGGCTGATGGATTCGTCCTCAGCGGACGGGGAGCCCAAAACGCTCGCCGCGCACATCGCCGAGCAACGGTAGACCTTGCTTGCATTGGTCGTAGCTCAGCCAGATAAACCTGGCCTTTCCCTTGATATTGCGAAGGGGAACCATGCCCCAGACTCGGGAGTCGGCTGAGTGGTCTCGGTTGTCTCCCATCACGAACACATGGCCTTCGGGGATGGTTTTTGGGCCGTAGTCGCCCATGCGAAGACCGTATCGGGTGGCGTTTAGGACCGCGTGCTCAACCCCTTCGAGGTTCTCTTTAAATTCTCGGGTGGGGATGCGTTTACAGCGGTCGTCCACAAATTCGACCTTGGCCACGTGGGAACGCTCTTGCGCCACACCGTTAATAAAAACAATGTTGTCAACGACGGCGATGGAGTCGCCGGGTAGGCCAACAACACGTTTGACATAGTCGAGTGTGTTGAAGGGAGGCACGGGAATATCAAACCAGTGGCTGGGTTTGCCGTCATCAGAGCCAGGGAAGATAAAGACAATGACATCGCCACGGTCTGGCACCTTGATCTCGGTCATGGGAATGCGTGTGATGGGCCAACGCATGCCATAGCTGTATTTGGTGACCAAAATATGGTCGCCGATGGCCAAGGTGGGCACCATCGATCCAGATGGAATCCGAAAGGGTTCGGCCACCATCGAGCGAATCAACAGGACCGTCAAGATGGCTGGGCCCCAAGTGCGAAAAATCTCGCCGACCCAGTCGCGAAAGCGCTCACCGCCTGTGCGGTCATCGAGATCGGAGTCGAGCAATGGATCGTTCACAACGCACCTAGGTTTGGGAACTGGGTAACCTGCCACCGCGGGATTAACCTGCACCCATGTTGGTCCAATCTCTCGCAGCTTCATTGATTCAAAACCCCGGCAACGCCGAGCAGTGCACCGATGGGATGGCTGAAGCCTCGGTAGGGGTTGTGATTCGGCCAGATAATGCCGTGTTGTTCATTCGGCGTTCGGTCCATCCGGGGGACCCATGGAGCGGTCATATGGCCTTGCCTGGGGGCCGAATGGAGTCTGAAGATACAGGGCCGAGGGCGACGGCCATCCGTGAGGTCGCCGAAGAAGTCGGTCTCGATCTGGAGCGAAGTCGGTGTTTGGGTATGCTTGAGACCGTCCGCACCCCAGTCGGTACGCCATCGATGGTGGTCTCACCCTTTGTCTTTGTGCTGGACGGTTCCGCCGAGACGAGGATCGACCGCAAGGAAGTGGCATCGGTGCATTGGTTTGGCCTTGAGCGCTTGTCCAGCCAAGAGGGGCGGGGGACTTTTCCCTATCTATTTCGTGGTGTTGAGTATGATTTCCCTAAACTCGACATCGATGGCCGGCGCATCTGGGGGATGACCTTGCGGATAGTTGACGATGTGGTGGGGCGTTTGCAGCGAAAGTCTTGAATGCTCAGTGTACAATGAGGCCCTGAGTTGCTTCAAAAGGACCCGATGATGCGTTTTATGATTGGCCTTAGGCTGGCGTCGTTATGGGTGCTTAGTTTTGAGGTGGCTGCAGAGACTCGGTGTGGGACACCCGCATTTTTTGATGACTTTATTGGGGTGGCCCCCAAAGTGCTGCCACCTCCTCCACCGAGTCCGTCCAAGGCCATTCGAGATGCTCAGCCCGGGGTTTGCTCAGACCAAGAGGTGTCAGAAAATTTTGTGCTCAAATGGGGGCCGGATGCAGTACCTGCCACAGACGAGATCAGGCAGATTATCGCGGCGCTCGAGGCGAGTTGGCAGCATGAGCTGAACATCATGAATCACAGCCATCCCTACGGCACCAACACCTACCGTTTCAATGTGTATGTGGGAGATTCAGGGGGCTGTGCGCCTTCCGCCTTTGGAATGGGTGGCTACTACACCGTGGACACCGATGGCTGGCCCTTCATTGTGCTGTCGCAGGGGGTGTTCAACAATCCGGACTTTGGTCGGACTACGGTGGCCCATGAATTTTACCACGCGGTTCAACATGCTGAGGATGCATTTACGTCGGGTGAAGATGTGCAGTGGTGGTGGGAGGCCACGGCGATGTGGGTGGAGGGTCAGGTATATCCAGGGACTGAGGGTTATTATGTCTTTTTATACGGGTACGCCTTCGAGCCACAGCGGCAGCTTAATGCATATAAATACCCTCAAACCTTCACTTTAGAGGAGTACCATCAGTACGGGGCAGCCATTTGGCCCCGGTACCTCACTGAGTTTGTCACTGGCTGGGAACTTATTCGAGACACTTGGACACTGGGGGGCGGCCATGATGACCCGATCGCGCTGGTGGGTGCGATGCTCGATGTGGACATTGCGGATGTGTTTGCGGATTTTGCGGCCCACAATGCCACTTGGGACTATCTCCACGGCGAGAATATAGGCGCCTACCTCGACTACATCTCAGAGACCCAATCCTTTGGTGAACAAGACCGTAGAATGACTGAGTTTGTTGCAACGAGTGGTACCGGAGCAGTTTGGCAGGAGCCACCACCAAGTACGCTCCCTCAGCGCTTTGGCTACAACACAATCCGAATGAATCGCCCAAAGGAAGGGACGGTCGTTATTCGTTTTCAAGGTGACGAACTCGGCGATGATGGCTCCGTGGCCAGTTGGCGGCTGCGGGTTGTTACCGAGCGCCCGAGCGGACCTGTCTACACAGAGGTGGCACTGACAGACGGCCGTTCGGAGGTCGAGATTGAGGTTGAGGGCACCGAGCATGCTTTGTACTTGGTGGCCTCGGTGACCAGTCCGGCGTGGAATGAAGGCGAGACCTTCGATTATCGCTATCAGATGGACGCTGGGGTCGTCAGTTCAGGTGGGCCACCTGTCCCGTTGGCTTCGGCTGGGGCATATCAGCCATACGTTAAAGGCAGTCGAGGCGGATGCAGTGGTTTACCGTACAGCGGGGATAGGGCCGCTTGGTTTTGGATGGCCGTCTTGGTTGGCCTGTGTGCGCGGAGCCGTGGACGACAGGCTTGAAGTTTAACGCTGGATGTACGGCTTCAACCTGAGGAGTAAGACCCCATCACCATCCGCGAATTTCTGCGTTTCTGCGATGGTCTTGTCCAGTTGTTTGAGTAGGTGCTCCAGGCCCTCTCCGTCATAAAAACTGAGGTCGACAGCGATCCATCTTAGACCAGCACGGCGCAGGAGCTTTAAGCCTCGATCTCTTTCGGGCTGGGCCCCAGGGTCGTAAGCGCTCGGTGGAATGCCTCTTCCCCCCGAGTTGGCCCCGGTCAGGTCTGACCAATCTCGAAGAGCACGGCTCACATCGGAGTCGCTGGGCTTGGCGGCCAAAGTCTGAAGGCTAGGAAAACTGACCATGGAACAACCGTGGCGCATTTGGAGATAAAGATCGTCTGCAGATGCGAGCACGCTCGAAATATTGGCGAAGACGGGTAACTTTTCGCGGGTAGCACCGGGAGTAAGAGCGCGAGTTGATGGCAAGAGCAACACTGCGCCCTTGACCTGAGCATCCTGGATCGCCTTGGTAAAGGCCACTGTGGGCAAAGCATGTGAAGGGAAAGGGTTGTGGATTCCCGAACTATTGACACCCAATTGGAGGCTAAATACCGCCAAGATAGCCACCAGCACCACCCGTGCTCCAGGGACTTTGACCCATCGCTGAAACACGGTGTTGAGGCCAATCCCTGCACCGACGGACAAGCTCATGGCCCCTGGCACCAACCATCGTCTAGGGAACCGAACTTCACCGGCGATGGGCAGAGAATAAAACCACTGGTTGAAACCGATAATCCATTCAAAAAGTACACCCATCGGTGCGCCCAGCCAAGCAGCCATCAAGTCGGGTGTGGCGGTGCGGGTTCCAAAGCTCACAGCGATCATAAACAGACCGGCAAGGAGCCAGGGTGCGCTCAGTTTGACGCTGACGGCACACAAAAGCACAGCACCCAAAAACAAGGCTGTGGGAATCATGGTGGGGGGGCGAGAAAGCTCACGAATACCGCCACCACCGCCAAGGTGCTTCCACCATAGGCGCAGGTCTGTGGCGTTTGTGCCTTGAAGGGAGGCGGTCCCTGTACCATTGATGTCGCCGGCTTCGAAGCGCTGGTACAGATAGTAAACAAAGCCCACGCCAAGGATTGCAGAAATGAGCATGGCTGCGACTGCCCGACCGAGGTCGCCCTGCCTTCCGCGGACATTTTTCATCACGACCGGCAGGACTGCGACACCCAAAACCAAGGCATACAGCCCGTGGTAAGGGCTATCGAGCGCGACCACGACGGAGAAAAGTCCAGCCCCAACCCCCCACGCAGGGCTCTGCTCTGCCAATGCCAAATATGATGCGCCGATAAAGAGGGGGACGGCCCACAAGGCAATGTGTTCGGCTGTGCCGTCGGCGATGGCGTGGTGGAGCATGGGCTGTGACAAGACGGTGATGCCGGCTAAAAACCCGACGGTCCAACTGTTGGAAACCAAACGGGTGAGCCATGCTGTGGTCAGGCCGCTGGCGAAGACGAGCGCAATTAAAGTTAGGTTGTAGGCCAATATTGGGTCGAGGGCGCCGAGTGGGCTGAGCATCAAGCCTGAGGCCAAAGGCAGCACCATCAGCCGTGCGCCGAAGGGGAAGTTCAGCCGGGTAGAGTCCCATGGGCTCCTCCAACTAAAGACTGATTGTGCGAGATGGTCAAAGCCCCACGCACCCCGGATGGCATCCGTTTTGGGGTCACCGATGATGAGTTGGTCCAAGCTTTGAAGCATCGGGCCAAAGAGCCAAGCGGTGCCGCACAGCAGGCCGATGGCGGTCCAAAGCAATCCTATACGCATTTCACGGGGGAGTGGTTTCACCGTTTTAGTGTATCGGGTTGAAGCTACAGGGTGTGGTCGAGGACCATTAGAACGAACATGCCGCTCAAATAGACCAAGGAGTACAGAAAGATGTCCCGGGCCCAGATGGGGCCACCTTCGATTTTGAGCCCTCGGTATGCCTTCCAAATAAAGATAGCACCGAGCCCAACAGCACCCGCCAACGTCAGGGCGCCACCCAGGCCGAGGTAGACCACCCAGAAAGAGGAGGCGACCAGGCCAGTGGTCCAAGTCATGATGTGTTGCCGAGCGATCGCATCGTTTTGTTCGATGGGGAGCACCTTCATACCGGCGGCGGCGTATTCATTCTTACGGTAAATGCCGATGGCGAAAGTGTGCGGTAATTGCCATAAAAATAGGATCGAAAACAAGGCCATTCCGCGGGCGTCGATCTCGCCGGTGATGGCGGTCCATCCGATAAGCGGTGGCATGGCACCAGCGACCCCGCCGGCGATCACACTCAGCCAGCTGATGCGCTTGAGGGGGGTATACACAAAAATGTAGATCACCCAGGCGAGGACCGCGAGTCCGGTGGCGAGTGGTGTGGTTGCCACATACATCCAGGGCACGGCGACGGTGAACAATAACGAGCCATAGACCAAGGCTATCCAGGGGGCCATCCTGCCTGCGGGGAGCGGCCGTGTTTTGGTGCGGGCCATCAACTTATCGGTTTCGCGCTCGATGTAGTTGTTGAGGCTATTTGCGCTACAAACAACGAGGGTGGTCCCAAACATGGCGGCCAAGATGGTCGCCAGCGTGGGTTCGCCACCAGCGACGTACAGTCCGCCCCCGGCTGTAAAGATGACCAAGGAACTTAATCTTGGCTTTCCCAAAGACCAAAGATCCTTGGCAAAACTGACCTTTGTATCGGTGGTGGGCTGGGATGGGATTCGCTCGTCCATGATCTCCACAGGGTAGCTGGCTTACACTCGGTTGTGTTCTATGCGGGCGGTATATCATGTCAAGCCAAGGCTGAGCGACCGGGATAGTTGGTAGCTTGGAGGTGCCCCGTGGATTGGTTGTGGCCCATTTATAAAGAGCATATTTTTAGACTGCTCAACTTGGCCAAAGATGCCGAGCCAGATCAATCTGTGTTGCAGCACCGATTTATGAAGTCTTTGGCGGCCTCGACTGCGACCTTGTACATCATGGAGCCTGTGGGTGACACCATTCGCTTCAAGGGCATGGGTCGCTGGCCACTGACGGAGGCCTCGGACTTGCTCGCAGATCCGCACAGTTTTATCGCCGCAGGTTTTGGTGGCGGTAAGTACAAGGTGAATTTCCACGATGGCTACACATTCGTGGGGACCCACAACTTTCGCACCTATGGCGATGAGCTTTGGCGCGACATGGACGAGGTGCTCTTCGAGTAGACATGCCTTTATTTCAGATACACAAATGGATGATTACGGTAGCCGTGGTGTTCTGTGCCCTTTTCGGCTGGCGATGCTTGGCCTTAGGTGAATACGGCGTGGGCTGCGGTGCTGTGGCGGCTGCGGTGGTGCTTGCCGTGTATTTACGCTGGTTTTGGCTGAAAAAGAGCCGCCCAGCTTCAGGCCGGCCGGCCGACCAAGACGAGGCCTGAGGCGCGAGCCTCGGCGGGTCCAAGATGTTCGATGAGGGCCTCGACCACGGATTCGGCTTGAGTGGTCACGGCGTTGATCCCCACCCCATGAAGGGTGGTGCCTGCGAGGTACAGCCCCGGATGCCTTTTTAAGGCTTTCTCTATGGCTAAAACCCGTTCTGTGTGGCCAGCAGTGTATTGGGAAATCCCGACCCGATGGGCGAAGACCCGTGTGTGTACAGGCTTTGCTTTGATGCCAAGCGTCTGGGATATTTCGGCCCGAGCTGCAGCGACGACCCCCTCTACATCGCGGACCAGGTCTGGGTCGCGGGTGCCACCCACAAACACCTGCATCAAGGTGTGGGCCTCTGGGGCTCGCCCTTGGGGGAAGATGCTTGTCGTCCATTTTACCCCGAGCACTGATCCACCCTCTGAGCTGGGGATTAAATAGCCGAAACCATCGAGCGGGTGGTCGATGGCGCCTGGAGCAAAGCCAAGATTCACCACGGCCACGGGTGCTGAGGGAATGCGGCCCAAGTTGTCATCCAAGCTCGAATCGATCGGACCTAGGATTTGTTTTGCAGCGTGGCCGTGTGCGGTAAACACCACGACTTCGGCCTCGATGCATTCGCCATCGTCAATCGACACCTCCCAACAGCCCGGCGCTCGCCGGAGCTTGGTGACGGTGCGGTTACGCTCGATGCGATCACCCAAATGGGCCTCAAGGGCTTCGACCATGCTACCCAGACCACCTGATATCGAGACCATGGAGCCTTTGCCCAGGCGCCCCTGTCCTTGACCGAGGAGGGCGTCGCAGACCCGACCACCGTTGTTTGCGAGGCCGACCAACTGTGGAAGCACCGAACGTGCGCTGAGCTGATCGGATGCACCGGCATAAATTCCCGCGACGATGGGGTCGACCAACATGGCGGCGGCCTCTTTACCCAAGTGTGCTGTGGCAAATTCGGACACCGTTTGGTCTGCAGATTGCGGGGGTAAGACGGGTGAAAACTGCATCCGTCGCCGCCCTTTTTCACTGAGGAGCGCTGTGCGGGCCAAGGCCTCGGGGCTGTCTGGAAAAGGATGAAGGCGACCTTGGTGCCGAATGTACCGTCGGCGGATGGCATTTCCTGCCGAGATGATGTCACCGCTGAGGCCCAAGCGGTCGATCAGTCGGCGGGTGGATGGGTGGCGGTCGATAAAGGCACCGGGTCCGGCCTCGCAAACCCACCCGTCGTCTCGGTCGGTGTGAATGACGCCACCAAGCCGGTTTGAAGCTTCGAGCAAGCGCACGCGCAGGTCCGGCCGCTGATCAGCGATGTGCATGGCCACAGACAAGCCTGAGATCCCACCTCCGATCACAACGATCGTCGCCATTTGTGCGCCCTCCTTCATGCTGATGGTGCTTACTTAGCTGCGGACTCGATGCTGCGGACATAGCTGAGCACTGATTGCGCGCCAAAGGCGGTCAAGTCAGCCTTGGGGAGCTCAATGCCGGTCTTTTTAAGGTCCTTGCGGATCTTTTTGAGGGCGGCCATTGTCGAGGATTGGGTGACCCCAAACATTTGGATGTCATAGGCTTTCGCGTCGGACTTAGCCCAATCCCATCCTGCGTCTGGATTGGCCTTCACATAGTCTTGGTTGAACTTTTTCCCACCATTGCTGACAAGGAAGCTGAGTGCGTGGTCGACCTTGGCGCGGTCGCCGCCCAAGGCCTTCGAGGAGCGCCAGGTGGCGGGCATTGTGAGGTTTGCAGCTTGTTCCAGCCGGCCCTTGGTGCCGTCTTTTCCGTGGCAATCGTTGCAGGTGTTGGACCCTTTGGCCATAAAGACCCGCTCACCGTATTTGAGAATGTCTGACTCAGTCAATGCGTCGCGCCAAGGCTTCAGCGGGGTTGCCTCTGCTTTGGCCGCCGGTGCTGCCGGTGCTGCAGGCGGTGTTGATTCACCACCACAGGCCATGGTGAGTGTCGCGAGAATGATGCTTGGGATTGTGTTCATGATGGTTCCTGTGGCCTATTTGGCTTCGATGCTAGCAAGATACTTGAGCACTGTTTGGGTGCCAAAAATGGTCATTTCGCTCTTTTCTAAGCTGTAGCCCTCTTTTTTAAGCGCCTTTCGGATCTTCTTGATGGCCGCTTGCGTCGAGGATTGGGTGACACCGAACATCTGGATATCGAAGGCTGTTGCCTCGGCCTTGCCCCAGTCCCAGCCTGCGTCGGGTGTGTCGGCCTCAAAATTACCGTTAAACTTTTTGCCGCCATTGGAGACGAGGTAGGCGAGGGCGGTGTTGGCCTTGGCCTTGTCGTCAGCGTAGACCTTATTGATTCGCCAAGTGGCGGGCCTTGTGAGGTCAGCGGCTTGTTCGAGTCGGCCTTTGCTGCCATCTTTTCCGTGGCAGTCGTTACAAGTGTTGGAGCCTTTGGCCAAGAACACTTGCTCGCCGTACTTGATTTGGGCGGCCTCGTCGAGGTCGGTCCAAGGCTTGAGGTCGCCGGCCGGTGCAGCTTTGGTGGGGGCCGCAGCAACGTCAGCTTTGACGACGGGTTCTTCACCACAGGGACTGTTCGGCTCGGAGTCGCCACATGCTGCGAGAAACGCGAGGAGGATAAACCCAGAGGGTCGGATGGCGTTGAGCGTGGTCATGATGAAATTCCCTATGGGCAAAGCCGGTGCAGGTGGAGCGCCATCTAACGGAGCCGAGGCTCCCTTGCACGGCTCCTTCTGTGGCGGTCCACCGTTGGCTGTAGTATCAGACTCGGAGAGGATGTAACTATGATGACAGGACGCGGTGACAGGTTCATCAAGTTGGGCTTTTGGTCCCAACTGATTTTCTTGATTTTGGTGGACTGGGGGAGCCTCCTGTCCTTCGCGAAAGATGAGGTTCCTTGGTATCATTATGCGGGTTTTACTGTGGTGAACGTGCTGATGTTGTGGGCGACCTGGGTGATGTGGGGCTGGCTAAAGCCCCAAAAAGCTGAGCGTCTCGATGTGGCTTGGAGGCTAGAGGAATGAGCGACGAAGTACCCGAAAAAAAGATCGATGAGGGCCAACGGATTGTGCATGTTGGCGTTGCGTCGATGTTGATCGGCGGGGCCATTTGTTTGGCCATTGGGTATAAAGTGGGCGGTCCTGTGATCGACGAGGTTGGTTACCCGCTCAAACCCATCGCAGAGCGCCAGGCCGATGGTGCCATGCTCGTCACGCTCAACACATCCGATCAAGAGCGATGGATACCATTTTCCTTTGAGCTCGGCCGAGAGGTCCCTCAGGGGGCTGCCGCAGATGTGCTGATTCGTCGCCACTATTGGCAGGTGCCTGGAGGAGCGGTGTCATTGGATGTTGTACCCCTGGCCGATGCAGCGCTTTCCGCTGAGCCGGCTTGGATAGCCGACGGTCTTTCCGACGGATTTCATGCCAACCCTGTGATGCTTCGTTGGTACGACTACAGCTACTGGACCCACCTGCTTGAAAGCAAGCACGAAATCTATGCAATCAAGTTGCGGGGTGATGCCTCTCGTGCTGCCCTGATTCGACTGGAGAGCTATTATTGTGCCCCAGAGGGCTCCGGTTGTATGACCTTCCGCTATCGGATGATCGATATCGATTGAGCGCTTGGGTCAACTAAAAAGCCCCGCATGATGGCGGGGCTTTTTTATGATTCACAGCGATGAAACCCTAATGGTGGCTGCCACCGCTTTTCATGCCGTAGAACGCGGATGCCGCGAGGTCCAGGATGTCATCCATGGAGCCTTGGCCCGAGAAGACATACACGTTTCCGTTGTCGCTCCATACCGCAGCGGAGGCGCCGATGCCTTCGTAGCCTCGCATCAAGTTGTGCCCGATGTGGCGACTATGTTGTGTGGTGCCGCCGCCCTGAAGGTCCGCGTAGCTTTGTAGAACATAGACATGACTACCGTGACGATAGCGGAAGGCGCCAGCCTGCAGATCTCCGGCCAATCGGATGCCACCCTCAAGGGTGAGGTGAGCATCACTCAAGTCGTGGGCAGTGGCTAAACCAGGAGAGAGCCCTTGTGCGATAAGTGCCTCGCGGACCGCCTCGATATCTGCGGATTCAAAGAACTTACCGGTCGCCAAAGACACCGATTGGTGATTGGCAATGGCCACATCCACGGGGTCGTCCCCGGTAGAACTTGAGATGCCATTCATGATGGGGCCGGCGACCAGAATGCCGATGACACCCACAAGTAAACCGTATTTTCCTCGGCTTTTAGGCGCCTCCTCACTCATGATTGGCTTGGGTGATGCCTGTTCGCCCTGTTCAACCATCGCCCATTCACGGGTAGACCGAACCAACAGTCCGAGCGCGCCGAGACACAGCAAGAACATCGCTGGTGGCAAGACGTGAGCTTGAGATGGAATCTCGGGCTCCAAAAATAGCCAAAACCACGTGCTAACTGCTCGCCGTTGGCCGATTTCACCACGACTACCATCCCACACATTGAAGCCTACCGGGGTCCAACCGCCCACTTCGAATTGGACATCGCCGCTATCCGAAGTTGTTAGGGGGCGGGTCACAAACATGGTGTACCGGCCGTCTTTGTAGGTCACGTTGCCGTCAATCTGCTGTCCTCGGGCATCTTGAGCCATGTACTTACCAAAGCCCTTGGCGTTAATCTCTGAGATGGTGTTGGTGTCTGTACGCCACCACCAAGTGTTTACAGCACGCTTTTTATCACCGAGCAAGAAGTATGGGCGCTCGCCATTTTTGGCCTGTTTGGCGGGGAACTGAAGCGCGAACTGGTCGGGGTGGTCCGTGTCTCGGTAGACGGTGCCATCCCGATCTTTGTAGTCGTCGGTCAGGTTGGTTCCTGTGGACTTCGAACGGTCGTCCCATGTGATTCGGAGTGCGATGCCCTGGCTATTGTAGATGGCCTTAGCGTCCACGAACTCTACGGAAGGGAAAAACAAGCGCGGGGGCTCTATAATTTGACTCAGCAATGGAAAACGAGCCACGGGCGCGTCATCCCAAGCTGCATCATCGGCGGTCGTTGGGAGCTTTTCAGCGTTGACAGCCAAGATTCGCTCGTCCTTGAAGACTTTTGGCTCTGTGGACAAGCTCCTGACGTAGTTGACCAAGTGCCAGCGGTCGGTCGCGGTGATCGCGTCCCGGTAAGATGCCATTGGCGAGCCCGTGAGCCCCCGGCTGATGCTCTTCATGATGTCGGCTTGACCGTAGCCATTCCGGAAACCTTCTGGGTTGCTCAGATTGCGAGGGACCAGGGTGTTGCCCCATGAGTCCTCGGCCAAAGTGTTCCAGTTGGGTCCATCACCGCGCCCTGAGGCACCGTGGCAGTCCGAGCACATATTGGCGTCATAGACTTTTTTGCCCTTGGCGACCGAGGCAGGGGACATGGCCTCTGGCGGACAGCTAAGTTCAGCCATGGGGATGGCTTCTGCGACATACTCTGGGTCAGAGAAGTCCTCGGACCAACTCTTTAGTAAGGCTACCAAGTCCCATTTCCCCTGCTCGGAGACAATGGAAAAGCCGGGCATTGATGTGCCAGGGATCCCGTCTGCGATCACCTTGTACAGGTCGTCGTCGGTGGGAATCACGCCATCTGGGGTGACCGCGAACTTGTAAACGCTGTTGTCCTTAAACACCCGTGGACGGGGGTAGACAAAGTTGGCTGCAGCACCATCTCCGGCACCGTCGGCACCGTGGCATTGCTCACAGCGCTGTGCGTAGATTTTCTTTCCATTCTCGACATCGCCTGAGGCGCCAAATGCGTCGCCGATAAGGCCGAGACCAACAAAAAATGGGATGAGGACAGACAACATAATCAGTGACCCTCTGCGCTTTCAGCCGCACGGGGCTTGAAGCCGGTGTAGTCGTACAAGAAGGCGATGACGTTCCACATGTCTTCTTCGGATAAAAACTTTTCCCAAGCGGGCATGGACGAATCCCATGGCCCCCCGGCATCAGGCATCCCAGGTCCGCCCTTTGTCACCCGCCAATACAGGAAGGCCTCGGTCAGCTGCGGCAGGACGCCTGGGTCTTGGAAGTTGGCCGGTAGTGGGTTGACTGAGAGGGCGTAGTGACCGTCTGCCGCCAAGGTATCACCGTGGCAGTAGAAGCAGTTTTGATAGTAGACAACTTTGCCTCGAGCGACATGCGCTGCGAAGGCGACCGGGTCGGTCTCGGCCAAAGCGCGAATGGGGCTGTCATCTTTAATGACATTGAACTCATGGGCCTCTGCCATCCCGGGTGTCTTGACGTCGACGGTGTTCGGGGGAGGTGGGTGGACGGACCGAACCCGAGGAGGCGCGTCAGTGCTGGGCAGGTTTCCCATATAGGTCTCAAAGGCGATCACGCCAGGGATGGCCACCAGCAGGGCATAAAGTGCCCACTTTTGATCGGTGTTGACCATGACTGATTTGATGGGCATCCAGACATCGGCCATCGCCTGCTTGGATGACGTCACATAAAGCAGCATCGCCAAAAAGGTTGTGCCTGCGTACAGGGTGACGAGTGCAGCCGGGGCTGGCGGGTCGATACCATGCTTTAAAAATAGGATGGTGACGACAAAGAAAGCAGCGCCGGACCAAAAAAGGCCGATCTTCTTTCGGGTCAAAAACACGGCCGCACAGGCCGCGGTAAAGAGAATGGTCGAAATCAGCATTGCTTCAACCCCTTACTTGGTGCTCAGCCAGTCAACAAAGGCTTGGTAGTCTTTGCCTGACATGCGAGAGTAAAAATCACGGGCAGCGATTGCGCCCTCCATCATACCAGCACCAAAACCGTCGGCGATCGTCGCGTCGGGGTTGATGATGGCGTCGAGAATTTCCCATTTCTCCATCCGACCGCCGATGCCCTTTAAGGTCGGTCCGGTCTTGACTTCGTCGGTATCCAAGCTGTGGCAGCCCTCGCAGCCAAACTCGGCCCAGGCCTCTTCAGGTGAGCCGACTGGCTTGAGCGTTGCTACCGCTGTGCCGCCACCGTCACCGCCGCCTCCAACCGCTCCGCAGCCAAACTTTTCAAAGGCCTCGATGTCGGTTCCCTTGAGGGTCGCATCTCCGCCGAGGGTCTGGAGAAAAGCGACGACCGCCTGCAACTGCCCAGGCTTCATCGCCCGCTGTTGAGGGGGCATAATGTCGCCGTAGCCGTCCACGAGATAGTCGCTTGGCTTGCAGAGCGCTTCGACCAAATAATCGACGTCTGTAAAGCCGGGCCCACGTTCCCTGGCACGCGAGTGGGCGAGGGCGCCCATGTTGCCGAGTGGTGGGCAGCGGCCAGGCTCACTCAACGAGTGGCACTGGGTGCAGTTGGTTTCGAATATGTCACCCCCAGCAACGGCCAAGTCTTCTGGGCTGGTGTTGGCACCGAATTCCACCTTGGGCGGTGGCTTCCCTTCGATCTGGGGCAAAATCTGCGCGATACCCGTATAGATCGCCGAAACGATGAAGGTGAACAGGAAGATATTTATGATTGTCTTCATTCTCAAGCCTGGCGATTCAATGAAAGTATCTAGCGAGCCACCAATGCGCCTTGATGTGCGACGGTGGTGTTCCGGGCGGGAATATAACCTCTATCGGCATTCAGCAAATCGTTTTTAGGTGCCAGAATCAGTGATTCGATGCTTTCAAAGCGGCAGAGTGGAGTTTTTAGGAATTTCAATGATGATCTTTGGCTGTTGTGCATTGAGCAAAGCCTATTGAAAGGCGGGCCGCGTATCGTTACCTTGCGCCCTAAGAACAGAGGTTGTGATGCAGAACATTTTGCAGCGGTCGAGAAATGGTCGGTGGCTCCCCGTATTTGGCGTAGCCTTCATCATGGTATTGGGCCTGGCTCTTGGGCAATCCGCCTTTGCGTCAGGGCCAGACCCCTTTGGTGGTGATGTCGAATACCGAGAAATTTTCTCCGCGGATAGCGCATTCGGGTTTCTGAATGCTCGGGTCGTGGTCTGGATCCTGGCCCAGTTGCACCTCCTTTTTGCGGCTTTTGTGCTCGCCGTGCCGATGATGGTGATCCTTCTCGAGTTCCTCGGCTTCATGAGCAAGGATAAGGAAAAGGGCAAGCAGTACGACAACGTCGCTCATGAGTTTGCGCGTTTGATGACCACAGCCTTTTCGATCACATCGATACTGGGCGCGCTCCTTACGTTCTGCTTGATCGGTCTCTACCCGAAGATGATGACCTATATGGTCGACATTTTTGGCCCCACCATGTACCTGTATGCCACCATGTTCTTTGGTGAATCATTCAGTTTGTACCTGTATTATTATGGGTGGGGAAAGATTCAAAAAAAGGCGCACTTGGCCCTGGGTGTTGTGCTCAATATTTTTGGTGTGTCCTTAATGCTGGTCGCCAACGCATGGACGACCTTTGCGATGGCCCCCGCTGGGGTTGAGGCCAACGGCGCAGTCGTCGACCGTACCGCGGCCTTCTTCAACTTCTTGCTTCACCCAATCAACATCCACCGGTTGATCGCCAACATCTGTATGGGGGGGTCAGTCGCAGGTGCTTACGCTGCTTACAAATGGCTCTCTGCCAAGACTGATGCCGAGCGCGCGCATTATGATTGGATGGGGTACATGGGTAACTTCATCGCTGTTTTGGCCCTGCTGGTTTTGCCCTTTGCTGGCTATTACCTCGGCTACGAAATCTACATGTTCAACCAACAATTGGGCATATACATGATGGGCGGCATTCTTTCATGGCTCTTCGTTATGCAAGCGGTGCTCATCGGCGGACTGTTTTTGGCGGCCAACTACTATTTGTGGTTGGGAATGGACCGAATCGAAGGCGCTGAACGCTACGCAGGTTGGATCAAGTGGCTGCTCGCAGTCATCACGGTCTGCGTTCTGGTTTGGGCGACGCCCAAGTCTTTGCAGGTCTACATGACATCCGCCGAGGTGACGGCCATCGGTGGCACCAACCACCCGATCTTCGGTTTGCTTGGTGTCATGAGTGCCAAGAACACTGCGGTCAACCTGATGATTTTGACCACATTCTTGAGCTTTATTCTGTACAGGCGGGGCAACCTTGAGGCCACAGTGCCTTGGGCTAAGACCGGTAAAATGATTCAGGCAGCGCTCTTTGGTATTGGTGCTGCAGTGGTGATTGTGATTGGTGTCGGTGGCTACATTCCAGAAATGTGGCTGGAGTCGACCAAGCGGGTCGCGATGTCGCCTTACCAGGTGCTCAGCGTCCTGGTGGTGATGTTTCTGGTCATGGTCATCGACGTCAAGCTCTTCAAGAACGCTAAAGAGGTGGGTCGTATTCGTTGGGGTGAGGTGAGTCGGCGCTCACAGTACACGCTCATTTTCCTGGCGGTGTCGTTCACTTGGTTGATGGCGTTGATGGGCTTTGTGCGCTCAGCTTTGCGCCAGCACTGGCATGTTTATGAGATTCTCGAGGACACCTCTGTCACGGCTTTCACCCCAGCGATCGGCTACGCGACAGTGGTGGTCAGCGTGTGTGTGCTGTTGTTCTTCGCATTGGTTGCAATGGTTGTTTGGATTGCGGAGCTTGGCAATCATGATCATGATGACCACGGCGAGCACGGGGCAGATCTGGCAGCCAAATAGAAGCGTTCGTCTCGGTATGGCGCCGCCCTTATTCGAGGGCGGCCCTTGCGTATGGGCTGTACGGCGTGGTCTACCTTTTCGGGGCTTGGCTTCAACTCACCCCTGACCGCCGTCACGACTTTTACGGGGTGCCGTGGTGGGGTTTCTTTGTGCTGGGTGCTGCGCTCGTCGGTATCGTTCCGGCATTGCTGCTTCGGCAATACAGGCGATTTACCCGGCTGATGAGTTTTTTGGTGGGTATCAAGGCGATGAGTCTGCTGCTTAAGCAGGGCAAGGCTCTCGGCGCAGGGGATCCTGCGAGCCCTTACAATTGGTTTTTTATCGCGGTGGCACTGTGGGCCTCGGCGGTGATGTTGCGGGCCAGCTTTTCTCCAGATTTAAAGGGCGGCTCAAAAAAGAAATAAGCCGGCAATCAGTGCGCTGCCTAAGCCCGCAGCGGCGACAATCCCAAAGTAGTTAAAGGGCCTTGCCGTTGTTTGGCTGGTCCAAGCGGCCCACAACACGATCGAGCCCATCAAGGGTAGGTGTGCCCCGGCGATGGTGCGGCCCATGGCTAAGATGACGATGAGGCCGACGAGTGGGCCACCGAGGGCTTTGAGTGCTGTACGGTCTCGTCGAAAGGCCGCGCCGGCGGTGCCGAGTACCAAGCTCAGAATGCCGACACAAGCAAGTATGATCATCACCTGGAGTCCGGGATTTTCTGGAAGTGACGGCATCTTGGGCAGGTGACACGGTGGGGAAGAGTACGCAAGCCCATATTCGGGCCAAGACCGTTGGCGGTAAAGCTGGACTCGCGATAATGGTTTCCGACCTCAACAGGAGACCCCTTACATGTACAACAGCATCCACGTTCCTCTCGACAACTCCGATCACTCAAATGCCGCAATGAAGCTCGGTGTTGAGCTAGGCGAACTTTTTGAAGCCCGCCTGGTGGGTAGCCATGTTTACGCCGCCAAGTTGCACGATGTGCGTTTCAAGCAAATGGAGTTCACGCTTCCTGAGGAATACAAAGAGGAAAATGAACTCGAGAAGCAACGTAAAATTCACGATGCACTGATTGCCCGCGGTCTTCATTTGATCTCCGACTCATATTTGGACCAAATGGGTGCGCTCTCCGAAGAGAAAGGGCTCAACTTCGAGCGCAAGCACTTCGACGGTCGTAACTTTGAAGCCTTGGTCGGTGATATCCGCGATGACGATTACGATCTGCTCATTATGGGCGCACTGGGCCAAGGTGCTGTTCGTGACAGCCAAGTCGGTTCGGTATGCGAGCGTGTGCTGCGGCGCACCGAGGTCGATACCTTGATTGTTCGCAACACCGAAGTGGATGGACTCTCAAGCCCAGGTGATATCGCCGTGGCGCTCGATGGTTCGGCTCAGAGTTACGGCGCCCTTAAGGGTGCAATCACCCTTGCGATCAAGGCAGATAAGGCCATTGAGATCGTAACAGTGATGGGAGACGATAAGACTGAGAATGGTTTGCTGGAGCAGCACCTTGAGGCAGCCTCGAAGTTGGTTAAAAAGGCTGGGCTTGCGGTTAAAACCCTCAGCTTGACCGGCGACACCGTCGCAGCCCTTCGCGATTACACGATCGAGGCTAAGCCTTGGGCTTTGGCTTTGGGCCGGGTGGGAATCGACGGTGGTTCCGAGGACATCGGCTCGACCACAGACAACCTTCTCCGGGTAGCTGGTGCCAACTTGTTGGTGGCTTCGGGTAGCTGGAGGCCAGGCGTTCAGGCCGAGGCTGAGGCGACTGCTTACGCCAAGTAGGGCGGGGTAGCAGCCACAAAAAGGAGGGTCGCCCATCATGGTCGACCCTCCTTTTTTGTTGTTAAGCGCTTTAGTTTCGTTCGTTGATGACCAGCTGAATGTCCAACAAGAGGCGGTCCACGGTCTCCTCGTCTTCGACCTGGTAAAAGCCTCGAATATTGAGCTTGGGGTCGATCAGGACAAAGTGTGAGCCGTGCATGAGGGCATCGGGTGCATCCACCTCCGCGGCCTCACCCATGAAGGTCTTCATGCCATCGATGACCACCGACCGCACTTGCTCGGTGGGGCCCGTCAAGAAGTGCCAGTACCATGGGTTTGCGCTGAAACGCTTGCTGTATTCGGCGAGTACCTCTGGCGTATCGAAGTCGGGGTCCACCGAAAACGAGACCAGCTGAAGACCGTTGGCCGCCTTGTTGGTGCGTTTTTGTAGGGTGGACATTTTGTCTGAAAAGATGGGACAAACAGTGGTGCATCGCGTGAAGATGAAGTTTGATACCCAGATTTTACCCAACAAGTCGGCAGACCCGTAGGTTTCTCCAGACTGGTCGGTGAGCGAAAATTCGGGCACCACTCCGTATTTGGCAGGGGCCTGAGGCACTTCCGTCAGGACGGCACGCAAGATGGTGCTCCCAAAGATGAGGGCGATCGTGGCGGCCCAAAACCAGCCACTGCCGACGACCCTTTCGAGCCAAGGTCCGGAATGTTGTTTACTTTTTGTCATTGGTGGCGTCTATCCAGCAACCATTTACACTGCAAAGTCACTGTTGTGGTAGGTGGTCTGTGAGGTGCTAAATCTCGGGGTTTTACCTCGGTTTCTTGCACAATTAAGGCTTTCCCCGTGTCTCATAAGTGTGGAGGAATGTTGGAGTCTTGGGCACTAGGGCGGCCACCTTGTGGTGCTTGCGCGGCCCAGTTTAGTGTGGTACGAGAGCGCACGCGTCGCCTTGTGGCGCTGTATGGCCAATTAATCTTGAGAGTTGCGCCCAGAAAAGTTCGGGTGCTGGAGGGTTCGATGGGTTCACATGCTGCTGACGACCATCACCACGAGCTGCCTTTCGACCAGTGGCCCGAGGACAAGTGGACGGGCTCCGCTTCTCTCGGTAAAATCGGTATGTGGGTCTTTCTGCTGTCTGACGCACTGACTTTCGCGGGGTTCTTGATCGCCTACGGAATTCTTCGCGGCGGCTCAGAGCAATGGGTCATGCCCGGTGAGCCCCAAGAGTTCGGGATTAACTTTACGGCTGGACTGACCTTTTTGCTGATTTGTTCATCGGTCACCATGGTTATGGCCTACGCCGCCACGGTAGAAAACGATCG